>JAEIGA010000329.1_pt1 | contig 69303 bp, 59 predicted proteins | sample 9270691 | NCBI WGS metagenome assembly JAEIGA01 (sample SAMN17057246, study PRJNA624740) | gut metagenome | biome: biome; isolation source: fecal sample | host: Bos grunniens | place: China: Xizang | collected 2019 | reverse complement strand
GCCGGTCGTCAGCGGGAGCAAGCTCCCCTGTTACCCCTCGACTTGCATGTGTTAGGCCTCTCGCTAGCGTTCATCCTGAGCCAGGATCAAACTCTCCGTTGTATGAATTGTTTTTTCTTAGTTTCTCTCAGATCTTGCGCTGTATGAACCTCTTGTGTTAACATATATTTCTATATGTCCCGTTCTTCCTCGTAAATTGCAAATGTTTTCAAAGATCTCTCTCTTCTGGCGTCGGCCTCTCGTTTGAGCCGCATATTTTATGTCTTTGCTTCCGTCCGGAGTAGCGTTCCTTCCCGAAAGCGAGTGCAAAAGTATAGCGGATTTCCGTTCTGTGCAAGCGTTTCGCGAATTATTTTTCGAGAATGTTCATAAATCGCTGATTTATCGGCCGATAATTTTTTACATTTTTTAACACTAAACCAGGCGATACAAGACGGAGGGATGGGTTCGAATCATGCCAATATAATTTTCCGGACAAGGCATAGGCTCAAACCATACGCTGGTGATGACGCCCCTTCGGGGCTGAGACCATGCGGAGGGGGCATGCGACGTAGGGCTCACGCCCTACGCTAGATGGATACCGCACCTTCGGTGCTCATGCCACATTCTTTATGAATGTGATATTTTATGTTTAATTTCCTCTTTCTATCCAGAACTTTGCCCCAATAGCTCCTAATTGTTTAAGAGTGTCATGCTCTGCTGGTGAAGAAATGGTATAATTCGCTGTCGAATTGGCACAAGACAAATACATGACAATGTCTCGTGCATTTTCCTTAGCCTCTACCATATTCACCATTCTGAACCCGTCTTCTTCTGTCCACATCAAAAAAACAGCTCCTGCATCTGACATTGTAAATATGTTTCCTTCTATCTCTATCTCCACCACTTGATCCTTAGTTAAATAACCGCCTTTTACAGACTTCACCTTAAATGAAAAGTCAACCGAAGGATGACGTACGAAATATTCGCCACCCGCAACAACACTTACATTTGGCTCTACAGCATAACTAGTTCCATCCTTTAAAGTCACAGACTTACAATACATAAAAACTGCCATGTTGAATTTAACGCTATCTAAAACATTGTCTACATAAACATCTGCTGATTTGCATAAACCAAAGGCAGATACACCAATAGTTGTAACACTTGATGGAATATCAATACTTGTTAATCCACTACAGTTATAAAAGGCAGATTGTCCAATAGTTGTAACACCTGATGGAATATCAATACTTGTTAATCCACTACAGTTATAAAAGGCAGATTGTCCAATGGTTATAACTCCAGATGATATACTCACACTTTTCAAACCACCGCATCCAGCAAAAGCTCCATATTCAATGGTCGTGACACTAGACGGCATCTCAATGCTTGTCAGTTCTCTACAGTTTTCAAAGGCAAATTGTCCAATGGTTGTCACTCCAGATGGGATATTCACATCAGTCAACTCCTCACAGCCACGAAATGCTTCATTTCCTATAGTCGTTATAGTTTTGGGTAACTCAACTGTTTTGAGATTTTTAAACCCTTCAAACGCATTATTACCTATACTTGTGACCGTATATACCTTTCCTCCAACACTAGTCTTCTCTGGTATAATCAAATTTGGGGATCCATTCACAAATCCTATAAGTTCCGCTTCTTTGTCATTCAAAACAAAATATCTAAAATCTGATGCTGATGAAGGGATCGTGGTGTCAATTGTTCCCATACCTGCTTCCAAAGCTTCAACTCTTTCTTTCAATTTCACAATCTCTGCCGCCATATCGTTGAAGCCCATTATCTTTGCAATCTGGGGATCATCAAACGAAAGACTGTCTACTTTATCTGTCGGATAACTCTCCACCGAACCATCTTTCATTATCACATAAAACTGATCTGCGGAAAAAGCAGCACTCGCAGCGACTACAGTAGCCACACTTAGTAAAAATTTTTTCATAACTTTTCCTTTATTTCTTTATAAACTTAACCGATTGATTTTTAACAGTAAGAATGTAATTGCCAGAAGGGAACTCTCTTACATTCACTATATTGTTTTTCGTACGACTAACGATGGTGCCCTCTAATCCATAAACTAAGATCTCATCCCCGTCGTCGATACCTGAAACGATAATATACTCACTCACTGGATTCGGATATACCAAAATGGCCATCGTTGAAGACTTTTTTTCTGCTATACCACTATTATTATTTGAATTAAACACAATCGTGCGGAATCCTTTGTCTCCACTATTCTGCGGATCAAACTTGATGCTCCGCACCTTACCTATCTGAAACTCCTCTTCGCTGCCATCTGCTGCTATGCCGATGAACGCTGATGCAAGACAGGGTCCTAATGAGGCAAATGCCATTATCACCGAAAGCAAAACTCGTTGAAATTTCATAATCTAAAATATTAGTCCTTAATATTATCCTTTCCTTTTATGGCCTTTCATAACCACTCCGCAAAATTGATAAAAATCAAAATCCTTCACAAATACTCAGCCACTTATTTTTTCAAAATTGCCGAAAAACATAATTAAAAGAGATTCTAATTTTTCAGGAATCCTGGCATCTTCAATTCTCTTATCTCTTTATCTACAATTTTATGGGATTTTCCATAGGTTTTGTCGAACAATGCCCAAAAACTTTCTCCATGATTCATGTGCTTCGTGTGGCACAACTCATGCACGACGACACTGCGGATCAAATGTAATGGCATCAACATTAAATATAATGAGAAATTTAGTGACCCTTTGGATGAGCAACTGCCCCACCTTGTCTGGGCTGAATTGATCTTGACGCTGCTGTATTTGAACCCATTCGCGTCGGCTATCTCCTTTACTATACGAGGAAGCCTTTTTTTTGCCTCATATCTCAACATCGCTACCGTCGCATTCTTCACTACCGCAATTGTCTCTGGTGATTCGAACTCTGTATTATTTGGCATCTCTAAGACAAGGTCGTCTTTTTCATACGATGCGGATGAATCGGATGGATTTGCATTAGGGATGGTTCCTGCCTTTTTCAATCTGGGTGTCGTGGTGCTGGTCAGAGAGATTCGCAATATGGCAAAATGGGTGTCAAGGGTGAAATTCTCGTCGACGTGGGCTTCCTCTCGTCGCGACTCATGACGCTTTATGAACGAGAGCATCTTCTGCTCGTTTTCTTTAATAAGACGCTCAATATTCTCCATGGAATAGCCGACGGGAGCTGATATCGTGAATTTTCCTTTCTTGAAACTCATCCTCACACTCCGCATATTGCTTTTCCATACAATTGAAATTAACCCTAATTTCTCGTGCCTGTATGTCTTCTCGATATTTGCCATGACACAAAGATACTAATTATAATGGAAATGGAGATAGCTTATGGTTTATGGCTTTATGCCATTTGCCATCAAAAATAAAATTCCTTATTTAATAAAAGAATGGGAGAATATAATTAAATTTGTAGGGTAACAAAAATAGATTAGCATGGATACGAATTTGAAATGGGACGAAATTAAAGAGGGATTCGACAAATATGTGTCGATAGCGGAAGAGAAATTACCGATTGGAGCACTTAATCCAGTGCGTGATGCGATGAATAAGTTTGAGGAGAAGGTTAAATCAAATAATGTATCCGAAGACGATATTGATCATATAGAGCGAGGTGTGCAGACGGCGTTGATTCTTGCAGATGAGGTGAGCCTGGGTGGAGGTCCAAGCGTCGCTAAAATATTGTTTGAGATGATACAGTGCGGCTTGATGACGGAAGAGAATATCGCCAAATCATTCCCCGACAGCATCGTTGCTCTCGTGCACGGAGAGCAAAAAGTGGACGAGTTCTATCGTCGACGTGTGGGCGTGGAGAATGAGAATTTCAGAAAACTGCTGATGAGCTTGGCGGAGGACATCCGCGTCATCATCATCCTTATATGCGAGGTGCTTTATCTGATCAGGAAATATAATTCTATCGAAGAGTCGGAAGACGGTGACAGAGTAGCACGTGAGGCAAGCTATCTCTTTGCTCCGTTGGCTCACCGTCTGGGATTATATAAGGTGAAGAGCGAGCTTGAAGACTTGTCGATGAAGCGTCTGCATCGTGAGACCTACCGTGAGATTGCGCACAAGCTGAATGAGACTAAACGCAGCCGTGACAAATATATCGCCGACTTCATCAATCCGCTGAAGCAAAAACTTGAAGACGCGGGTTTCAAATTCACAATCAAGGGTCGTACAAAGAGTATCTATTCCATCTGGAACAAGATGCGCAAACAGAACACCACTTTTGAGCACGTCTACGACCTGTTTGCAATCCGCATCATCCTCGACAGTGAGCTGGCGGAGGAGAAAAGCGACTGCTGGCGTGTCTACTCTATCGTGACTGACGAGTATCAGCCAAATCCAAAACGTCTGCGTGACTGGCTCTCCATTCCAAAGACAAACGGCTACGAGAGTCTGCACACCACTGTGATGGGACCACAGGGAAAATGGGTGGAGGTGCAGATCCGTACGGAGCGTATGGACGAAATCGCAGAGAAGGGTTTTGCCGCCCACTTTAAATATAAGGGTGTGAAGAGCGAGAACATGCTCGACACTTGGATGGCAAACGTCCGTGAGATTCTTGAAAACCCCGACGTCGCAAATGAGGAGTGCATCTCAGAATTCAAAATGAACCTTTACGACAAAGAGGTGTTTATCTTCACTCCAAATGGAGATCTGATACATCTTCCCAAAGGGGCGACGCTGCTCGACTTCGCCTACCAGATCCACAGCAATCTTGGAAACCATTGCGTCGGCGGAAAAATCGGTGGCAAGAATGTGTCCATAAGATATGAGGTGAACAACGGCGACCAATTGGAGGTTGTGACCAGCGCCACCCAGAAACCCAAAAAAGAATGGCTCAGCATCGTCAAGACGAGTAAGGCGAAAAACCGTATCAAAGCGTTCCTGCGTGAGGAAGACAATGCCAACGCATCCCTTGGCAAAGAGCTGCTCAACCGTCGATTCAAAAACTGGAAAATTGATCTTGAGGAGGCGACTTTGGCGAAAACGATCAAGCGATTGGGCTATAAGGTGGCGACGGAATTCTACAATGATATCGTGGAGGAGAAAATCGACGTGACCAGGATCCGCGACGTCTACTCGGAGATACAGGAGAAAGACCTTCATCCAGGCTTAGACTACGAGGTGAAACATGCGGAGGATTTCGAGCATCATCCAAACGTCGGTGAAGACAACACTAAAGAGGATGTGCTTACAATCGACGACAACGTCAAAGGAATCGACTACACGCTTGCCAAGTGCTGCAACCCTATCTACGGCGACGAGATTTTCGGATTCATTCTTTCGCAAGGCGGAATAAAAATCCACCGCAAAGACTGTCCGAACGCTCCGATGATGATCCAACGTTTCGGCTACCGCTACATCAAAGCGCGCTGGAGCGGCAAACAAGGAAGCCAATATGTCTGCACATTGCGTGTGATCGGCAACGATGATTTGGGCATCGTCACAAACATCACTTCACTGATACAGAAGGAGAGCAACATCTCGATGCGTTCAATCTCCGTCGACAGTGTGGCGGGACTCTTCCAAGGCCATATCTCTTTGCTTGTGAACGATCTCCAGCAGGTGGACAATGTGATTAAGAAAATCAAGGCGATCAAGGGAGTGAAGAGTGTGGAGAGAAGCTGAGATAATTCATAATTCGTAATGCGTAATGCATAATTGTTGGGAAATACATGCAGCTGGTGAATCCGATCCTCGAAGAGAGGACTTGCGTGTTTTTCCAATTCGAAATGAACAATTCATTACTGAAATCGATAAATATATAATTCCTCAAAAATATTATCATAAACAAAAAACAAATGACTACACCACGTTCTTTCATAATAATTAAAGGAGAGCCCAAAGCTCTCCAAATAGAGAAAATTGCAATAGGAGAGAACGGGGTGTATAATATAAAATTCAAATCTTCTCCAACTACTTTTCACTATCGTGCTAATGATGTCATATGGTTAAAAGATGCAGTTTGGCATAATAACTTACAATGTAAGGTATATATAGATGGCATTGAAAGAAAAAATGTTTCAGACATACGTTCTTTCCAACAGGGCAATCTTACTCATTGGCGAATAACCTATAGCAATGGTTATATTCAGGACTACAAGGATGGCACTATCCGCGTTGTTGAGTCTTGTCTTGCTGATGAAATTGCAAAAAACTCATTTGAATATCTAAAACGAGTTGCTCAAACCAACGAACTAGGAAAAGACGAGAATCATGGAGGAATACTTCCTGCAATATATGAAAACATACATTTTATAGAGGAATCTCTATCTATAGCACCATATTTAGATCCAGACAAACACAAGATACGCAAAACAAAATCGCCATCTTTAATATTTCCATTTGGTTGTAATGCAAGTCAAGAAAAAGCTGTAACAGCAGCATTCGAAAACCAAATCAGTGTAATACAAGGTCCTCCTGGCACAGGTAAGACTCAGACAATTCTAAACATAATTGCAAACATTCTTTTACAAGGCAAGACAGTCATTGTTGTGTCTAACAACAATTCTGCCACTACAAATGTACAAGAAAAATTATATAAATATGGAATTGGTTTTATTGTTGCTGCATTAGGCAATAAAGATAATAAAGAGGCATTCATAAAAAATCAGCCATCAATTCCCGATGACCTCACAACTTGGAACGTTGATACGATTAGTCAAAAACAAAAAAGGCACCAAATATCAACCATTCTATATAAACTCAAGAATGTTTTTGCACTTCAAGAAGAACTGGCTCAATCCAAACAAGAAAGAAAAGAGATTGAACTTGAATGGGAACACTTCAAACAAGACAATAACATCGATGAGACCATATATAAAACCAAGCCAGGAATCGAATCTTCTAAATACATGAATCTTTGGTTGCACTACCAAGCATACATAGAAGATGATTACATCGCTCCTTCAGGGTTCTTTGCCAAAATCAAAGAAAAGATAAAATGGATCTGGATAAACCTGACTCGTAAACATATTCTAGGCATAAACGCTTCATTTGAGACAAACAATCTCCAAGCCACCGTTCTTGAATTACAGTCATTATATTATATTGCTAGGCTTGACGAGCTCAAAAAAAGGATTAGCAAAATAGACTCTGAATTAGCTTTATTAGATGACACAATTTTAAAAAAGGAGTTAGAATCGACATCAATGGAGCTATTGAAAGGGATTCTATACGACAAATATTATGGTAAAAATAGAATCACCTTTATCGATACTAAAGACTTACGAGATAAGTCAGGAGATGTTATTAACCAATATCCGGTAATTTTAAGTACAACCTTTTCAGCTAAGATCAGTTTAGCAAATACGACCTATGATTATCTCATTATGGACGAAGCGTCACAGGTATCTGTAGAAACAGGAGCCTTAGCCATGACATGTGCAAAGAACGCTGTCATTGTTGGAGATTCGCTTCAATTACCCAATGTAGTTACAGAAGAGGATAAAATAAAATTAGACGCAATATTCAACAATTACAATGTCAAAGAAGGATACAATTCATCCAAATACAGTTTTCTGGAGTCTGTCTGTAAAGTCATTCCAGATGTAACACAAACACTTTTACGTGAACATTACCGATGTCATCCAAAAATCATAAATTTTTGCAACCAAAAGTTCTATGGAGGCAAATTACTCATTATGACTAAAGACAATAATGAAGAAAATGTTTTATCCGCCATCAAAACAGTTCCTGGCGAACATTGCCGAGGTCATTATAATCAAAGAGAAATTGATGTTATAAAAAAAGAGGTATTACCTAATATTTCCGACAAATCCGAAATCGGAATCATTTCTCCATATAACTCTCAAGTTGCAGCTTTCAAGCGTCAAATTCCAGAAATTGAAACAGCAACTGTACATAAATATCAAGGACGAGAAAAAGACTCTATTATTATAAGTGTAGTGGATGATCAAATCTCAGAATTCAGTGATGATAAAAGTCTTCTCAATGTGGCAATTTCACGAGCTAAAAAGAATTTCTGTATCGTCTTATCCGGCAACAATCAGAATTTAAAAGGTAATATAAGTGAACTTGTTGATTATATCAGCTACAACAACTGTTCTGTATCAGATAGTAAAATCCGTTCTGTATTTGATTATCTATATAGTCATTACACTGAACAACGAATCTCATACATGAAAGACTCACAAAGCATATCAAAATTTGATTCTGAAAATTTAACTTATATACTTCTAAAAAATATAATTTACGAATTCTCCGAATTTAGTCATCTAGGCATATTGTGCCATACTCCTATAAGAAATATCATACAAGATTGGTCTTTAATGAATGAGGATGAGAAATGTTATGTTTCCCACTATACAACCCATTTAGATTTTCTATTAATCAACCATGTAACCAAAAAGCCAGTTTTAGCTATAGAAACCGACGGTTACAATTATCATAAAACCGGGACAAAACAATATAATAGAGATATAAAAAAGAACCATATCCTTGAATTATATGGAATACCATTATTAAGGCTTTCAACAAATGGAAGCGAAGAGAAGAATAAAATAGTGCATTGCTTAAAATCACTGAACAACATATAATAACCGATAAATAAAGGGGCTCCATTGTGGACATCAAATTACGACATTTCAGAAGATTAGATTTTCTCAAATCATACCGATAGTTCGTTTCATATGAAAAGGAGGTTTCGTAATTTGAGTATTAACACACACATTTCTGTTTTTGCAAACATGTAAGAATTTTGTATTTTGCAATCGTTAAATTAGTAACAAGATAAAACTATGGGAAAATTAGAAAATTCTACATTTGAAGAGTTCTTACAAGAACTTCGTGCAAAGTCGAAAGAAGTGACTATCCCTAAACGAAACTGCCATACTGGGAAAAAAGCCATAGGGTTTAGCGTTAAAAATTGTACATTAAGATTAAACGAAGGACCACACAATTCACGTCCACTATCCGAATTATTAAAATGAGTTCATTTACAAAAGAATTTGCAGATCACGTGTCTGTAATTGTCACAAATTGTTTAGTCTTCACTCCTGATGATTTGTCAAAAGGCGTACCTCACGCGTACTATCATACAACAAACTGTATTTGGGATACTGGAGCAGAAATAACCGTAATTTGTCCAGAAATCGCAGAAGCACTTGGATTAAAGGAAATAGGAACAGGACAAATAGGAGGGATTGGAGGAGAAGACCATGAAATTTGGGTTGCAAAAGTCCATTTAGGATTACCAAGCAGTGAAACAGTTGAGAATTTGGAGGTCTATGTAGATGACATTCCAGACCACGATATGATTATCGGAATGGATGTCATGAAAGAAATGGATATCGCCATTACCAATGCTAATGGTCGAACAAAATTTACATACGAAAGACCATCAACCAGAAATCTTGATTTTTCAAAAAATCATAATGCGTAATTCGTAATTGTTGGGAAATACTTCTGATGGGATTTTATCCGTAGGGGCGATTCCTTGTGGTCGCCCCCCCCCAATTACGTCGTCAGACGTTACATCTTGGCAAAATATGAAATTTATGACAGTCCATGGCAACAGAATGACAAACAATCCGTAATCTTAAAAACGACCTCCATCAACAATTTTCCAAAAATTCCAAAAACCTCCGCAACCAGTTGGCGTAGGTTCGGTTTTACTTTGCATTAGAAAAGTAAAATCAAGGAGGATAAATTATGGAGCATAACAAATTCAGTTTGGAGGGAATATTTGATTTGTGTCAACAATATCGCAACGATATTTATGAGCGTAAGGATTTGAAGCACGTCCTTAATCGTCGCAAAGTTCGTTTCATCAATCCGGAAGGCAAGTTTGACTACGCCTATTTTGGAGATTTCTATTTCAAGTCAATGGAAAAAATGATGTTGGTGACAAAGAATCGTGCCTATACCAGATACCATCAATGCGATCAAATGGGAAATTCCCTGTGGTCGACGGTACCCGTCATTTTCGCAGGGGTGCAGACCGGTTATCGAGATGATACTGGTAGGGAAATTTACACAGGAGATATCGCGTCTGTGAAAGGGGAAAATGGAGAATTAGGATTTACCTCTGTTGTGAGATATCTGCCATATGTGGAGGAGCCAAGTCTCATTTGCGACAATTTTGACATGATGTTTTCAATGTGTAAACACGGAATCCACGTCGTAGGCACAGCATACAGCGAGATGAATAGAGAAATGTTCGATTTCTTCGATTCTCATTTTGTATTCTGGCCCACGTCGCAATTCCATATGGGAGGAATGACAACTGAAGAAATTGTAGAAAGAGCCTCATCAGCAAAAGACGCCCCAAGTTTCATAAATGGATGTGAGCCTATTAAAAACAGAGGCAACAAAACCCTTTACTCCGACATCAACGACGCCATGCACGGAGATTTCCAGCTTGTATGTGTAGACGGAGATGAGTTTATCGACGACGAAGAAGGTCCATGCAGCACACTGTATGCCGACAACATTCCAGACGACTACGAAGGTGAGATACGTAACATCCGTCTCAACGAAGAAGCCGACAGTGTAGCAGACCAACTCAAAGATTCATTAAATGAATTCATGATCTATGTGCATCGTCATCCTGAGACAAAATTCATCATCTGCGACTTTGCCAAGTCGCTATTTCTCGATGAGAGCGAGAAACGAGAAGTAGCGAAGTTGTTCCGTCCCCTTCGTCAATACAACATCACCAACGTCGTGCTACCATCGTGGATTACAATATGGTTAGTGACAGAAGATGCGTTGGATTATATGTGTGGAGGCATTCCGAATTCATAATTCATAATGCATAATTGTTGGGAAATACATCAGATGGGATTTGTCCGATAAAATATGGCATTGCACTCGTAGAGACGCACGGACGTGCGTGTCATGATCAATACAGAATGCATAATTGTCACGATATACATCTGATGGGATTTATCCGTAGGGGCGATCCCTTGTGGTCGCCCAAACCACAAATACCCACAATTACGTCGTCAGACGTTACATATTGGTAGAAAATATGATGATGGATTCCCTCCCTTACCCCTTTAGGGGTTATAGGAAATGCGATCGTTTTATTTTGCATTTATAATTAGAAAACATAGACGACAAGAGTTTAAATTGTTTTTCAAAAAAACATTAAATATTCCATGTTATTTTTATAAATTTGGAACAATAAAATTTTAATGAATAGGAATTCATAAAACAACACAAAGTACTGTCTTCCAGACAGATTCCTCCACACTCTTCTACACCCGAGACTTCGTCCCGGGTTACTCTCGCTTCGCTCTGTATTGCCTTCCAGGCAACAAACATAGAGGCCGCATTTCTCGCGTCTGGAAGACGCTATTTCTGTAACCGAGGATGCCGAAGTGTGCTACGTAGTAGTGCACTGGCATCCTCGGCTTATCATGCATCCTCAGGATATGCCATACACACAAAAAAAGAGACGTTGCGATGCAACGTCTCTGCAAAAAAACAATCGTATAAAACGTATTATTTTTTAAGTTGTGGATTCTGTGGCTGAGGTCCGTTTGCCTGGCTCATATCACAGTTTCCAGTGAACTTAGCGTTAGGTTCAACTGACAATATCTTTGTCTTGATTTCACCTTCAACTCGTGATGTCGCCTTCAAATGAAGTGCCTCTGTCACAACTAGTTTTCCAGTAAACTTACCTAAGATCTCCGCATTTATACACTCCAATGTGCCTTCCATAGCACCATTCTGACCAATGATGACTTTTCCTCTACACTTCAATGTTCCGTTGATCTGTCCGTCCAAACGGAAATTTGTGTCAGAAGTGATGTCTCCCGTCATCTTTGTTCCAGCCGCAATAATATTATACTGCGAGCTCTGTGTTTCGTTTTCCTTTGACATAAATTTGCTGTTTATGTTAAACTTTCATTAATATGCTGATTTGAACTGTTCAAGGAATCTCACGTCGTTCTCTGAGAACATACGCAAATCCTTGACTCTGTACTTCAAGTTTGTGATTCGCTCAACACCTAGTCCGAACGCATAACCTGAATATACTTTGCTGTCGATGCCACATGCCTCCAACACTGCTGGATCCACCATACCACATCCTAGGATCTCCACCCATCCTGTGTTCTTGCAGAATGCACAACCTACTCCTCCACAGATGTTACATGAGATATCCATCTCCGCGCTTGGCTCTGTGAATGGGAAATATGACGGACGCAAACGGATCTGTGTCTGCTCTCCAAACATTTCCTTAGCGAAATATAGCAATGCCTGCTTCAAGTCGGCAAACGATATATTCTTGTCGATATACAATCCCTCCACCTGATGGAAGAAACAGTGCGCACGGTATGAGATTGCCTCATTACGGTATACTCTACCTGGGCAAAGCACACGGATTGGCGGCTTCTGGCTCGTCATCACACGCGACTGAACTGATGATGTGTGAGTACGTAGCAACACGTCTGGATCACGAGTGATGAAGAATGTGTCCTGCATATCACGTGCCGGATGCTCTGGTGGGAAATTAAGCGCTGAGAAGACATGCCAGTCGTCCTCCACCTCTGGTCCCTCTGCAATAGAGAATCCAATACGTGAGAAAATATCTACAATTTCATTCTTTACCAATGACAATGGGTGACGTGTACCGACCTCGATTGGATCTGGTGTACGTGTCACATCTGGAGCATCTGCCTGAGCCTGTTTAGCCTCAAACTCTGCCTTCATCTCTGCGATACGCTCAGTGGCCTTTGTCTTCAACTCATTCAAAAGTCCACCAATCTCTCTTTTTTGATCTGCAGCAACATTCTTGAAATCATTGAACAACGAAGAAATCTCTCCTTTCTTGCTCAAATACTTGATTCTAAGTGCCTCCAACTGCTCTGCATTCTCCGCTGAAAGCTTGGAAACCTCTTCAAGAAGTTCACTAATTCTATCTTTCATTTTATTGTAATTTTTTCATTTTTCTTACTTCTCTGCATACATCGTCGTAGATGCCTCCAGGCAGAAAGAACCTCACGTCTCTGCCCTTCTCCACCGATTCTCTGATGAATGTCGACGACACTTCTATAATCGGTGTTTCGATTCTACTCATATTATTATATGGCAGTTCATCCGTGTATCCTCGACGTGGATATACCATGACGTGATACTTTTCAAGAATCTTATCATAGTTGCGCCACTTTGAGAAAACCTCCACATTGTCGGCTCCCATCAGCAGTATATATTCGTGCTCGGGATGCTCTCGTCTCAAATATTCCAAAGTGTCGTATGTGTACGACGGAATTGGAAGCCCAAACTCAACATCTGAAACCTCAATCTTGCTGTACCCTTCCACCGCCTTACGAAGCATATTAAGTCTCACTTCGTTTGGAAGCAATGTATTGCCTGCCTTCAACGGATTCAACGGTGACACTATCATCATCACCTTGTCGACATTTCCATACTCAGCCACATAATTCGCCAAAGCGACGTGACCGATATGGACTGGATTGAATGAACCGAAAAACAGTGCAATTTTCATACGCGTCGGGATATTTATATTAGATTATGCCTCCAAATATTCCTTGATGACTCTCTCGATCTCTGCCTTGGCTGTCTCCAAATCATCGTTTACGACAACCTTGTCGAACTTGTCGGCAAAAGACAACTCAAAAGCGGCACGCTCTATTCTCTTCTCAATCACCTCTGGAGCATCTGTCGCACGACCGACCAGACGGGCACGCAAGGCTTCGATGCTTGGCGGCTGGATGAAAACAGACAACGCTCTCTCTCCGTAGAATTTCTTGATGTTCATTCCGCCCTTCACGTCGACATCGAAGATAGCGACTTTTCCTGCCTTTATGATTCGCTCCACCTCACTTTTCAAAGTGCCGTAGAATTTGTCTGTGTAGACCTCCTCATACTCAAGAAATTCGTCGTTGGCAATCTTCTGTCTGAACTCCTCGGGTGTAAGGAAATAATACTCCACTCCATTCTGCTCAGTGCCACGTGGCGCGCGGCTTGTGGCTGAGATTGAAAACTCAAACACGTCCATTTTGCTCATCAAATGATTGATGAGAGTGCTCTTGCCCGAGCCCGACGGTGCGGAAAATATTACGATTTTATCTTTATTCATACACATATATTATAGTACGTTAAGCACCTGCTCCTTGATCTGCTCAAGTTCGTCTTTCATCTTCACCACGATCATCTGCATCTCTGCCTGATTAGATTTGGATCCAAGAGTGTTGATTTCTCTACCCATCTCCTGAGCGATGAATCCGAGTTTCTTTCCAATCGACTCCTCTTTCATTGCCATCGTCTCGTAGTAGGCGTTGATATGGTGGCGCAGACGGTTTTTCTCCTCGCTCACATCAAGTTTCTCAATGTAGAAGATCATCTCCTGCTCGAAACGGTTCTTATCAACATCCACATTCAAAGATGCGAGACTCTCTCTGATTCGGATCTTGATGTTCTCAACACGGCTCTTCTCGAATGGCTCGACACTCTCAAGTAAGCTTGATATTGCCTCCAGATTCTTAACAAACACGTTTTTCAAAGAGACTCCTTCCGACTTACGATATTCGACGATCTTAGTCAACGCCTCTTCCACTACCTTCTTTGCTGCTTCCCACTCTTCCTCATCAATCTCAGCAAGCTCATTCTGCATCACGTCTGGCATACGAAGAAGAAGAGTCATCCAATCTGCCGGTTCTGCGACACCCAGCTCTTTCGCCGCATCTGAAATCTGGTTCTTGTAGGATGCAAGCACCGTCTTATTTATCTTATTTGACGTCTCCGCCTCTTTCGACTCAACATACAACATGAAATCCACTTTACCTCTCGAAAGTGCATTTCCAATCATTGTGCGCAATTCAATCTCTTTCTCTTTGTATACAGAGGGCATCCGAACCGAAAGATCAAGCTGTTTGCTGTTGAGCGACTTGATCTCGACGATGAATCTTTTCTTTCCATATTCACCGATCGCACGGCCAAACCCGGTCATCGACAATACCATAATCTCAATTTTTACACTAAAATTAAGGCAAAAATAACTTTTTAATTTCGTTAAGTGAACTAATTTGTGTATAAAGTGGTACTTTTGTTAAAAAAATATACGGAATTATGGCAACAATCATAAATATCGAGACCTCCACATCGTCTTGTTCGCTTGCTTTGGCGTCGGACGGGGAAATTTTATTTTCGGCTTGCGACCCTACAGGAATGAATCATGCCAAGCTGCTTGGAGGATATGCGAAAGAGGCTGAGAATGTGTTGAAAGAGAAAAATTTGCATCTCGACGCGGTATGCGTGAGCAAAGGTCCGGGATCATACACTGGTTTGAGAATCGGTGTCTCGATGGCTAAAGGATTATGTTTCGGTGCTGATGCAAAACTTATTGCTGTCGACACTCTCGCATTGATTGCCCACACTGCGATCAAATCTGGAGCTGTGAAGCCGGGAGCGTTGGTATGCCCGATGATTGACGCCAGAAGAATGGAGGTGTACGCATCTTTCTTCGACGACAGTCTCAACCAGGTAAGAGCAACGTCGGCTGATATCATAGATGAAAATTCATACGCTGAATATCTCGGAAGCAAGGAGGTCTTTTTCTGTGGAAACGGATCAGACAAATGTCAGAAAGTGTTGACGGGAGCAAACGCAAAATTTATTCCAAACATCATTCCTCTTGCTGAAAATATGGTGGATTTGAGTGAAAGGAAATATGCGGAGCAGAAATTTGAAGACGTTGCATATTTTGAGCCTGAATACGTGAAAGAGTTTGTGGCTACAGTAGCGAAAAATAAAGTTTTAGGATAATGAAGAAAGCACTGATTATTATAGGCATAGCACTTGGAGTCATCTTAGTGGCATTAGTTGCAGCAGGATTCTATATCGTGAACGCCAACCTTGCGATGGAGCATCGCGGACAGGACATAGAGGGGTCGTACAAAGAGATGAAAGGGTATTATCCAGAGATGATTCCATGGCTTGATTCATTGCAGAAGACGGGAGGGTTGAAAGACTCCACTTTGCTTCGTGATGGCGACACAAAGGTGCACTACTACTATGCGTTCGCCCCACAGCATACTGGCAAGACAGCAGTCATCTGTCACGGCTATACCGATAATGCGATACGTATGTTCATGATTGCCCGCATCTACAATCAAGTGCTCGGCTACAATATAATCGTGCCAGACATGCCCCACGCTGGAAATAGCGAGCCAAACCATATCAGCATGGGATACTACGAAAGCCAGATAGCAAGAAAACTTGCAGCGTCGGCTCAGAATATTTTCGGTGACGACACAACAAAAGTGGAGATTGTGGTGCATGGAATATCAATGGGAGCAGCCACAACAATGATGACAGTCGGCGACGACAATGTGAATAAAGAGCTGAATATCAAATGTGCGGTGGAAGATTGCGGCTATACCTCTTGCTGGGATGAATTCTCACAGGAGATCACCAACTCTTATGGCATACCTCCTTTCCCACTGCTATACGTCGCTGATTTGGTCTGCGACATCAAGAACGGATGGTGTTTCCACGATGCGTCTCCTTTGGAAGCCGTGAAAAACACATCGCTTCCTATCTTTTTCATCCACGGCGACAATGACGACTTCGTCCCTACTAAAATGGTCCACACTCTCTACGAAGCCAAAACAAAAGGAGACAAGGAGTTGTGGGTTGCCAAAAGTTCAGAGCATGCCTTTTCTTACCACGACAACAAGGATGAGTATATCCAAAAGACGAAACAGTTTGTGGAGAAATACATGGAGTAAATTAGAAATGCTAAATGCTAAATGCTAAATGCTAAATGCTAAATGCTAAATTAAAAAAAAAATGCTGAATGCTAACAGCCAACAGTTTTAAGCCATAAGCCAAAAATATGATCGAAAAACATTATAACATATCAGACTACACAGATGTTGAATCACCATGCTATGTGGTAAGTGAAAAACATCTGCGCGCCAATTTGAGCCTCATCAAATCTGTGGCGGAGAGTGCAGGAGTGGAAATCATCATGGCATTCAAAGCCTTTGCGTTGTGGAAGGTATTCCCAATCGTGCGTGAATACATCAGTTGCTCCACAGCCAGTTCACTCTCAGAGGCGAATCTTGCCGTCGACGAGATGAAAAACCTTGCCCATACGTATGCCCCCGTCTACACGGATAAAGAATTTGATGAGATCGCGAAACTCTCGTCGCATATCACATTCAACAGCATATCGCAGTTTGAGAAATATAAGAATCGTCTTGAAGTAGACGGAAGGAAAATCTCGGCCGGATTGCGAATCAACCCCGAGTATTCAGCTGTGGAGACAGACCTCTACAACCCATGCGCACCGGGCAGTCGTCTTGGAGTGACGCTCGACAATTTGAAGAAAGCCGACCTTACCGGCATCGACGGATTCCACTGCCACACACTATGTGAAAGCACATCGTATGAGTTAGAAAAGACATTGAAAATCATAGAGGAAAGATTCGGAGAGTTTCTTCCAAAAATCAAGTGGCTCAACATGGGAGGCGGACATCTGATGACACGTGCCGACTACGACACCGACCATCTCATCTCTGTGCTGAAAGCGTTCAAGAGCCGACATCCACATCTGCATATCATCCTTGAGCCAGGAAGTGCATTCGCTTGGCAGACGGGAGAACTCGTGGCTGAGGTGCAGGACATTGTGGAGAATCACGGAGTCAGGACAGCCATATTAGACGTGTCGTTTGCATGCCACATGCCAGACTGTCTGGAGATGCCATACAAACCAGCTATCCTGGGAGAGGTGGAAGACAGAAGCACACCATATGTCTACCGCATGGGAGGAAACAGTTGTCTGAGCGGAGATTTTTATTCAGACTGGACATTCGACCACGAGTTGAAAGTCGGAGAGAAAATCGTGTTTATGGATATGAACCACTACACGACAGTGAAGACAACGATGTTCAACGGCATCACCCACCCGTCTATCGCCCTACGCAAAATGAACGGCGAGCTTGAACTGTTAAGAAAATACACCTACACCGATTATAAAAACAGAATGGCGTAGAGACGCACGGACGTCGTATTACGGCGTCTCTACCAAACCACACGTTTTTGAGATTATTGGCGAAAGAGCAGAGATCTATATCACTGAAATTCAGCAAACAATAACATATTCGCAAAGCAAGGAGACCACTGATCACTCGGTAGCCTCCTTTTTAGGATTTTATTACGAAATAATATAATATTATGAGATCTAGTTTTAGAGTATAAAGCAATTCAATCGAAATTTAAAAATACGGTACAAAGGGATTTGTATAATCCCCACATATTTCTATATTTCAATTTGAGATCTATTTTTGTTATTAGATTTTAGTCTAGAATAATTTGAAGTTGTTTAAGTTTTAGTTGTCTAAATTGCCACGCAATTGATTTATTAAATAAAATCATAAATTTATACTGCCCGTTCTAACAAACTTGCAGATATGAAAAAGTCAGTGAGTTCCACCATTAACAATCCTCTTTTTATTTGTGGAACGAGCTCTACAGCAAAATATTTAATTAAAATTTAAACGATTTATTAAGTTATATGAAAACTGCAACCTAAGATTTAAGTTGGCTTCACCACATTTAACGGGAGGCATTTCCTGCGTCTATTTTCTGCCCGTAATTAAAAATCTCCTTTTGTTTCACTTACCATTCGATTGTTTTCCCAATCGTCTTCAACAAAACTAATTCACAGAATTAAAAAAAACAAACATTTTTATCAGAAAAATAACTGAATTATATTGTCAAACATAAATATATTGAAAAAACATTCGACTTATGCTTCGATATGGTATACAATAAACCTTTTTCTTTGTAAGAAATTAAATTAATAGAAGACAGACAAACATCACTCGTTCTGAACCCTCTACTAAGAAAGAATCTTTTTTAATCAATTTAAAGACAGGGCACGCCTACAGATAAGGTGAACCCCTTCGATATATTCATCTATCACCCTTGTGACTATAATAAATTAGAATTAAACTTTAATCTAATGGTCTAAGCAAAAGAAATTTTCTCAGCAACAACTCATCTTCACATAAGAAATAAAATAATAAATCATCTAACTCTGACCGGACGAATGGGGAATCCTAAAAAGCGATGACATCTCTCTGCCCCAAAAAAATTATAGGAAATATGAAGTGACATCGAATAGTCATCACTATTTGTATCTACACTTGAACTCCAGTAATGTCCTGAGCCATTGACGTACTTTTGACTTTGTTCATAAAAATATCCAGCAGCAGGGAAAAAAATCCAATTATTATTTTTTTTACTCTTCACTAAATATCCATATACTTTACCAATGTTAGTCCATTCCCATGAACATTCATTTATCAATTCATTAAACTCATTTGCTGTCGGCATTCTCCATCCTCTCCCCATTTTTTTTGTTGCCACATCATAACTAGATGCAAGTACTCCATTTGACAAAACTCCTTTACATGTCAATTCCTCATACGAATCTCCACAATAAGAATTATAAGTAATGTAAGAATCCTGTACGTCTATTCCCCCCCAAGAAAAGTAATCACCAGATTCTTCAGGACTCGTTGCACCTATATTGCATGTTGCCCACAACAATCCACTTGGCAATCCTAAGTCAACACATTTATCTGGATTTATCCCTATCTCACATATATGATTGTTAGCTCCCTCTATTAAGCTATAGGTTTCATCTTTCTTTGCATGAAATTCATACACCACTTCCTGACCTCTATTGAAATCTTTCCAATTTTTAACACATTTTTGAGTACCCAACGACAATGAAAACTCATTGTTTTCGGGTTTCAAACACTTAAACACAACTTTCAATGATACATTATCATCATCTTTTGTATCAATATAAACGATTCCATTGTCAATTGGGTAAGAAAGGCCTTCACTCTCCACACGAATTAACTCTCCAATCTCATTAAATTTAGAACAGATGTCACTATCTATTTGCATTCCTGTAATTGCCTTTACTAACGACTTAAAGCATACATCATCCGTGCACTCTTTGTCTGGCAAGTGCAATTCGTTCTCTTTTATTCCATGATGCATCAACCATTTTTCCAAAACATCATCTCGAAAAAAAGCTAAAACTTCATTACGAAATTTTTTATTTTTTTGATTATTTGGATCAGAAAGAAGTTTTTTCAATTCCTGAAAACCTGCACAAAAAGAATTGTTGATATATAGATATTCCATATCGTCATATTTACATTTTTTACTAGAAAAATCTTAAGTCATACACATTCTCCTGATATCGACCTTCTATTTTTCGTATTATTTGTCCTCATATTTATATTTCACTAAGCATTTTAAATTCTGCATTTTTATAAAACTATAATCATTTATGCTTTTTTACTGGACGAACTGAATATCCTGGAGTAGGAAATACAGCACACATTGAATAATTGCGCTCAGAAAATATAAAAGCCAAAGAAGTTTTCGTGTCTTCTTTATCTTTAGAAGAGCTCCAATATCGGCCACCCTTCACACTGGACTTAGAACCAGATATAAAACCAGCTGCAGGAAAGAAAATACTGTTTTTATTTTTTTTGCTTATTACCTTATATCCATAAACTTCCTCAAAAGAAATCCATTCCCATGAACATTCATTTATCAATTCATTAAACTCATTTGCTGTCGGCATTCTCCATCCTTTTCCAATTTTTTGAACAGCAACATCATAAGAAGGTGTAAGTATACCATTAGATAAAATTCCTAGTGTTGTCATATTTTCATTTGTTTCTTCCTTACTTTCATATGAGAAAGAATCATATACTTCTTTTTTTTCTGTTTTTCCCCATTCGTAATAGTCTCCATACTCCTCTGGTTTTGATGCTCCGACATTGCATGTAGCCCACAACAAACCACTTGGCAATCCTAAATCTACATATTCTTGACCTAATCTTATCTCACATATTTGATTATTACCTCCTTCTTTCAGAATATAAGATTTCTGACGTTTCACCATAAACTCATATTCAACATCCTGTTCCCTATTAAAATTCTTCCAATTTTTTGTACAGATTTTATCTCCTAACGTCAAAGAAAAATTATTGTTTTCTGGTTTCAAACACGTTAACACAACCTTAATTGAAATCTCTTTATCATTTGCTGCGGTATAAAGACAAACTATATTTCCATCAGTAACTGGATAAGTTTCTCCTTCACACTCCACATGTTTCAATTTTCCTATTTCATTGAATTTTGAGCAAATGTCTCCATCTATCTGAGTTCCTGTGATTGCCTTTACCAACGATCTAAAGCAAACATCATCCGTGCCCTCTTTGTCTGGCAAGTGCAATTCGTTCTCTTTTATTCCATGATGCATCAACCATTTTTCCAAAACATCATCTCGAAAAAAAGCTAATACCTCATTACGGAATCTCTTATTTTTTTGGTTATTTGAATCAGAAAGAAGTTTTTTTAAATCCAGAAAATCTGTACAATAAGAATTGTTGATATATAGATATTCCATATATAATCTATTTAGAAATTTGCTTACTAGCATTTCTGAATTTATAAATCTCCTGTAGTTCACGAATACGTTCCACCGAAGTCTTTTCTTTATCTCCATTCTTGTCCACCTTACCTTTTTGATTGGACATCACTGAAGGCTTTATTAGATTAGTTTCCTTAATAAAATCTTCCACTGTGATAACAAGTTCCTTCGTTGGTTTTCCTTGTTGCCTGTTTTTTCCGTCTTTCTCCAAATATTCAATATACTTTTTCTCCATAACAGACTCCACAACAGCTTGTATTTCAGATCCAGAGAAACCATCATTATTATCGCCATGCATTTCTTCTGCTATTTTTTTGCAGGCTTTTTCGTCAATAGAATTTAAATCAAAAATTCTTTTTTGTTCCTGAGTCATTCTGTAGTGGTCAATCTTCTTTTTCAGTATATCCTCACGCTCTGGAAGTGTAGGAAAATCCACAAAATAAACTTCATCAAAACGTCCCTTTCGCATAAACTCAGGACGCATCACATCGTTAGCTGTGGCAACAATATATACAGCATTTTTTCGTTCCTGCATCCATGTTAAGAAATGTCCCATAAGACGCATAACTATATCGTTACCTCCACCAGAATTGGCTCCAGCAAAAGCTTTCTCTATTTCATCTATCCATAACACACAAGGATGGGCAGCTTCTGCTGTAGCAAGTGCTTTACGAAGGTTGCCTTCGCTCTGACCAACATACTGTCCCATAAGTCTATTGATATCAAGACGCAAAAGGGAGACTCCAAATTCGCTTGCTATTGATTTCGCAATAAGGCTTTTCCCACAACCTGGCATTCCCATTACAAGAATTCCCTTCGGAAGAGGTAGTTTAACCGTTCCTAGTTTATCAAGGTTTTGAAATATCATCGACTTGCGTTTAAGGTCTTCTCTAAGATTTTCCAATCCTCCCACCTGATCAAATGTCACATCGGTATCAACAACCTCAATAATACCAGATTTCTTAACAATTGATTTTTTTTCCTCTAGAGCATATCTAATAGTGTTTTCCGTCAAGAATCCTCCGGTACGAACCTTAGTCGCATGAATAATCTGTTCTATTTCATATTGTTGAAGTCCTTGAAGTGTACGTATCAACGCAATACGCAACTCATTTTCTTGAGATTTAAACTGCTCTGATATCGGTAAATTGGTTGGAGATAAAAAAGATTTGATTTCTTCTTCAGTAGGTCTTGGTAACTCAACAACGGTTATAAGTTTTTCAATATCTTGAGGTAATTCTTCCATAGCATGAGGAGATACAAGGATAATTGTCATTCTATCATCGTACTCACCTAGCTCATATTTCGCAGCAAAATATTGAAGACGTCGAACTATTTCCGGTTCACAAAACTGAGCGAAAAAGTTCTTAACTATAAATATTTTCTTCTGTGCTAAAATTTCATCATCATCAGAATCATTATTTATCATAATGCTAAATAATGCTTCTATTTTCTTTCCCCAATTTTTGTCTTTCCTTTTATTGAGAAAAAAAACTTGGTCTCCATTTTCAGTAAATTCGGCAATATTATCTACAGTCAACCCCAAAACTCCAGAGTCACAAATTTCAGTAAGTGCTTTGTCTATATATGCATAATTAAAATGCGGAATATAAACAATAGGACTACTTAGAATTGCGGTAGTTAGTTGAGTTTTGAATTTTTTATTTATCTCAAATCTCAAAGCACCCATAAATCAGACTCCCAACCAATTTAATACTTTTTCTCCAACCGATTTAACCGTTTTCATACCAGCTTTGACAACAGTTCTAGCAAAAGAAATCATTTGAGCGTCAAGGTTTTCGATTTTAATATTAATCTCTTTTGCTTTTTCTATTCCTTTTTCTATTCCTTTTTCTATAATTTTCACTGCTGTTTTAGCTACTGTTTTAGCACATTCAGACACATTTTGAACCAATACAGGAACTTTATCAATAGCCTTATCTACCAATCTCTTTGCTCCCTCCTTAATAGCCTCCTTTGCCGGCTGAGGAATAATATCCCAAAGCTTAGAAGCATAGCGTACAACAGGATGTGGAAATACTTTTGCTGATTTTTCTAAAAGCCAAGAAAATCCTTTTTCTTTAACAAATTTCTTTATTGGTTCTTTGGCGACTTCCCATGTGGCTTTTGCAACACCTTTTAAACGAGCCCACCAAGAAACTTCTTTATGCTGATTATATTCTTTTTCAGAAATTAGTTTTTGCTGATATTGGTAAACACGTCTAACTTCTCTTACAAAGTCAGCTGATGCCATTGCTGCCTGTTTCGACTTTTCTTTATCCCATCCAAGATACTGAGAAGCCGCTTTAGCCGTTGCCACTGCAATCTTTTTCTCAAAAGACGCATCTGCTTTTGTGTCTGCATCTAAGGGCCTTTGAAAATAGTCATCAACCAAAGGATTGTTGACTATGGCATTTAAAACAGGTTTTTCCTTTATAAACCTACTATTTCCAATAGTATCAAATACGTTTATAAAATCTAGTTTGTCTTTCAAATCAGATATAAATCCCATAACTACTCCTCCTCTCTGTTTACTTGGTCTGTAATTTTTTTTATTTCTTCGTCTGTGAGTTCATTTCCCTCTCCAGCTAACTCATCAGCAAAGACACGAGCATTTCCTACAACAGCTGTATCAATAGTTTTGTTAATTTCTTCCTTGATTTTTTCTTCTGATAGTTCGGGATCTATTTCTCTAGCAAGTTCAGAAATTTCCTTAACTCCAAATTTTGTCACATCAGTCTTTCCTTCGTCATACCATTTCTGGATTGTCTCGTTGGTATGATCTATAGACTTACAGATTTCAAGAACATCTTCTGCCTTTAGAGAGTCTGGATTATTTTTGTGTTCTGCATCTTCTTCTTTTGACAATGCGAATTCAACAAGTGCCTCATTTTCATTTTCTTGTGAGACATTTCTCAATTTAAAAAAATCCAAAAGTCTTTGGAATACAATTACAAAATAGTTTTTTTCCATATTAGCTGAATTTTAGCATAAATTCCACTTTTCATTTTTTTCGGTAATACAAAAACTTATACAAAATAAACAATAATTGATATCAAATACAACATTTTAAATACAAATCTAATAAAAAAAATGGAGACGCACATCCGCACGTCTCCACATTTTTTCATTATTCACTCACATATACCTTCCTTTTGCCGATAATATAGAAACCTTTCTTAAGGTTCTCCAATGCGTCGGACAGTCTGACATTTGCCTTGACAATCGCTCCGTCGACAGAATAAACATTTATAATGCTATCTGCGGCATTTTCCGAATAAATATCAGGCAAACCAGAAAGAGAATCATTAGGATTATCACAATCTAATCCTACCACACTAAACAAAATCGTGTAATTCAAGACCTCATCTACACTATCAACAACAAGTTTGTATTTTCTCTCTCCTATGAAATCCACATTAATAACCTGCTCAACGTCCGTTCCTTCAGAGAATTTCTGCCATTCACTGCCACTTTCAACATACCACTTAAAATATGTATTTATTGGAAAACCTGCAGCATGAGCCACCGTCGATGCCCCTCTACATACTGTATCTGTCTCAATGAAGATCGGTTCAAAATCCTCAGGAAACGTCTGTGCACTCGCCACACCTCCAAACAAAAAGGATGCTACAACTACCTTTTTTGCCACTTGAGCCGACATTGTTGACAGTCGACTGCTTAAATCTATCTTTCGCATATTTATAATATTTTGATATAAATTCCGATACAAAATTAATAACTTTTTTGCACCTATACTCATTTTTCCTTCTCCATATACACCCACGTCAGATTCGGCTCCATATCTTCGCTTTTATACGTTTGGAATCCTTCACGCAGATAGAATTCGTATGTGGATTTCACTTCCTGACATGTGCAAAGCCACGCTCGCGTATGGGGAAGACGGGATTGTATTTCATGAAACAGCATTTTGCCTAAGCCTCGTCGCTGACACTCCGGATCCACCATAAGACGACCGATGTATAGTGAGCCATCCACAACATTTCCTCGCACCGAACCTATGATTCGTCCATCCTCAGTCTGGATTTTCAATGTCATATTTTGTGCAAATTCCTCATACGCATGTTCAAATGTCTCGGTCATTGGAAGTGCATCCTCGCAGCCAAGATCTTTACATTGTTGCCCAAACGCTTTATGTTGCAACTCCAACAAAGCTGGGACATCTTCTTTTGTGGCTATTGTGATCGTATCCATACTCATATATTTTAGCACTTCAATTCGTCTATCGTTTTCTGCAAGTTGGCAAGAAACTTTCCCGCGTGCGCCCCATCCATCTGAGTGTGGTGGAACTGAAACGAAAGGTTCATATAATATCTGAAGAAATGTCTCGAATAACGTCCCCAAATAATGAACGGATTATTGAAGATGCCGCTATACATTCCTCCAGCAAATTCCAACTCCGTGTCGATGATGGCAGACGTGCCGATCACCATACACTCTCCAGACAAATCCCTGTCGACACAACTTTCCGCAACTTCCGCCGTGTACTTCAAGTAATCACGATTGTAGGATTCTAAATCCCCGGCAAACTCAACGTCGCAAGAGCTGACTTCACCTGTATGATTCTTTACCATCGTGTTTATGGCAATACTGTCGTACTTCATCAGTTTATCACCTTCAGGCAACAGATAAAACTCTTTCTGGGCTACTGCCGTCTTTCCGATGCAAAAATCCATAAGCATATTAAACTTCAACTGTTTCTTTTTGCTTATTCTGACAAGATTGGTGACATCGAGTTTCTTCACAAAAACAAGCATGGGATTTGGAGCGTTTTTCCAAATCTCAAACTGTGATCCCCGAGTCGTATCTTTAGGGTTTACTTCTGTCTTCATTCTTATCCGCTATAACGACAACTTTATTTCACAGAGATTCCGACCATGACAGTCTCGTCCTCCTGATTATTCCAGACAACAAAAAAGGCAGCTGAAAAAACAACTGCCTTTGTATTTGTGGCTCGCTTGGGGCTCGAACCCAAGACCCCATCCTTAAAAGGGATGTGCTCTACCAGCTGAGCTAGCGAACCATCGGTCTCAAAACCGAGTGCAAAAGTAATGCTTTATTTTGAATTTGCAAATTATTAGCCCGCAAAAGTGATTTATTTAGTTGTTTAATGTCACAAAATCGATGAATCATTCCAAAATCATGGATTATTTATGAGGAATTTTCATTCGTCTACGTGCTTAAAGATTTCAGAACACAGCCATTATTTATTTGATATGATTCTCGCTATAAGATTCGGCGGTACGGTCGTGCGAGGAATTTTCATTTTAAACCATCTGCTCAGTGGAAAATCAAGTCCGATGCCATGCATATAGTTGTAGGTTGCGAAACGGAGTCCCTCACCCATTTTCTCACTGTCATAGTCGATTTCCTCTTCAAATGGGATTTCATTGTTGCAGAATGAATTGCACGCGCATTTTGCCTTGTCCACACCAAAATCCTTTGGATTCTGTCCGCTTGGACTGTGCACCGTCATCGCATAACGATGCCAAAACGCGGAATGCACCAACCCATTTGCAAAGAGCTGTCGCACCACCTCAAGCGCATCTATACACTCCTGGAATGTCTCAGTCGGGAATCCATACATAAGATATGTGTGCACCATGATTCCTGCGTCTGTGAGATGTTTGCAAGCCAATGTTGTCTGCTCTATCGTCACACCCTTACGCATCAGTTTGAGGAGACGGTCGCTCGCCACCTCAAGTCCTCCGCTGGCTGCGATCATTCCGCTTTCGGAAAGCAGTTCACACAATTCAGCTGTATAAGTCTTGTCGAAACGGATATTTCCCCAATAGCTGACGACCATTTTCCTACGCTTTATCTCCAAAGCCACATCCTTAAGCAGACGTGGGGGCATAGCCTCATCCGTGAAATGGAAGCCACTCTCGCCAGTCTGATTCATCACACTTTCCATACGGTCGACGACGATATCCGCGCTCGGAGCGTCGTACCGTCGGATATAGTCGAGCGTGACGTCGCAGAAAGCACACTTCGCCCAATAGCAGCCGTGAGCCATCACCAACTTGTTCCAGCGTCCGCTCTGCCAAAGCGTGTGCATCGGGTTGCTTCCCTCCGTCGTGGATATATAGAGATCAAGTTTTAGCCCACTGAAATCAGGGATGCCAGTGTCTGCAAATCTCACATTTTCAGAATCATTGCCACTGTAAACGATCTTTTTTCTGTCGGCATCAAGATGGTAAGTTCTGACCAGTTTATCCGCATCTGTTTTTCCCTCAAGATATTCGCAAAGACGTTTGAGTGGCAACTCACCGTCGTCAAGAGTAAGATAGTCGACGTAGTTGAAAAATCTGGCATCAGAAATTTGGCGAAGTTCCGTATTTGGATAGCCTCCTCCAGCAGTCACCGCCACTCCTGGATAGTTTTGCTTGATATGTTGGGCACAACGTAGAGCCGCATACAAGCATCCAGGGAACGGAATAGAAAAGCCTATCAACTGTGGTGAGCACGACTTGATTTTTTCGTCCAGCAACTGAAGCATCCACTCGTCGGTGAGCGACAAAGGAGCCTGAAGCGATTTTTCCACTTTGTCAAACTTAGGAGCGTAACTGCCGAGATGTTCCGCATAACGCACTAGGTCGAAATGAGGAGACACCATCTCACGAATATAATCAGCAACGTCTTCTATATATTTAGTGGCAAGATAGCGAGCCTCATCCGTTTTGCCAGCGAGGCCGAAAGCCATTTCAGTGTCGATCAGATTCTCAAAACGTGGACCTTCAGGCAGCAAAGTGTGATTGGCGATTCTTCCGGCAATCGTATGGTCCTTTCCACGTAGGAAACGCATCACCGTCTCCACGCAATTGATATAATCCTCACGACCGTCGAAAATAAACTGCATTGCCTCATTCTTAGGCTTTTTCTCGCTGTGACGGAATATTTCCGTCAACCCATTTCTGCTGTAGATGCGGTCGACGAGTTCGATACCAAGATCCATCTGTTCCACCTGATGTCCGAGAGTTTTCAAGAAACCCTTCAGCACCATAGTCGCAGGATACGGCGTATTGAGCTGAGTCAGTGGCGGTGTGATGAGGAGAATTTTCATTGCTGCGTTTTATTATTAAAAAAAGAGACGCGAAAAAAACATTCGCGTCCCCTTGTATATCATAACGATATTTCAAAACCTAAATCTTGACACACACATCCGTGCGTCTCTACGAGTATTAAACAAGGTAATTTTCGCTGATTGACTCATTGTCTAGCACACGGCGGATAGTGTCGGCAAACAAAGGAGCAACGCTCAACGCCTTAGCCTTCTTGCAAGACTTGTTGAATGGAATAGAGTTAGTGAAGATCAACTCCTCCAAGCTTGATTCCATAACGCGAGTAGACGCAGGATCACTCATCACTGGGTGAGTAACGATAGCGCGCACACTCTTAGCACCGCCGTTAGCCATAAGGTCAGCAGCCTTTGTAAGAGTACCAGCAGTATCTACCATATCGTCGAGGATGATCACGTTTCTATCCTTAACATCACCGATGATAGTCATCTCGCTGACAACGTTAGCCTTCTCACGGCTCTTGTGGCAAAGCACCATTGGCACACCAAGATACTTAGCGTAAGAGTTAGCTCTCTTACTACCACCAACATCTGGAGATGCGATAGTCAAGTTCTCAATCTTCATGCTCTGGATGTAAGGCAAAAAGATAGAAGAAGCGTATAGATGGTCAACTGGAATATTGAAGAAACCTTGGATCTGATCTGCGTGAAGGTCCATAGTGATAAGGCGATCGATACCAGCTGTAGCAAGCATATCTGCAACAAGCTTTGCACCGATAGCAACTCTTGGCTTATCCTTTCTGTCCTGACGAGCCCAACCGAAGTAAGGGATTACTGCAACAATCTTATAAGCAGAAGCACGCTTAGCAGCGTCTACCATAAGAAGAAGCTCCATCAAATTATCAGCATTTGGGAATGTAGACTGAACGATAAACACATAGTTACCACGAATACTCTCTTCGTAGCTTACTCCAAATTCACCGTCAGCGAAGTGCTGCACATTGCACTTACCAAGCGGACAACCCAATTGTGCGCAAATCTCCTCTGCCAAATATTTGCTATTAGTACCAGAGAAAACTTTAAAAGGTCTGTTCTCCATTGTTGTTTTTTAGTTTGTTTTTGTTGTTGCCACAAAATTACTGCTTTTTTAGATTGGATGTTCTTTTTTCCGTCACTTTTTGCGAAAAATTGTGTTTTTCAGCATAAGAATTTATCAACAAGGGGAAAAACGAAATTGTGGATAAAAGATGTTTCATTATATAATTTCTAGCCACACCCAATATTACACTTTTTCCGCCATATAACACTCATTCAACAGACAGACATCCAAAATCCCCAAAATTCACTACCTTTGCACTAAGAAGTTGAAAATTTAGTGATAGAATAAGATCTGATAAATCAAAAAAGAAAATTATATAATGAGTATTTTCGACACGACGATTTACGGCAACACATTGCATCAATGGTGTGTCGCCCTTTTATACCTGATCGGTGCTTTTACCATTGCCAAAACGACATTCTGGTTCATCAGAAAATTCGTGAAAAGATTGGCAAGCAAGACTAAGACTCGCCTCGACGATATCCTTGTCAATATGTTTGAGGAGCCTTTCGTGTTTGCCATTGTCCTGTTTGGCAGCTACCTCGCAATCAATCATCTGACTTTGCCTGATGTCATCACCGCATGGGCTTCCAAAATTTACACGTTCCTTGTCATCATCAACGTCACTTGGTTTATCGCACGTACTGTCACTTCCCTTATGGACAACTATCTGCGTCCGAAGATGCAGCAGTCGAATTCGATGGACAAACAGGTATACCCTATCCTGTACAAAATGATGGCTTCTATCATTTGGGGTATTGGCGTCGTCATGGCTCTCAACAATGCCGGATACGACATCACGGCTATGATTGCCGGACTTGGAATCGGTGGTTTGGCTCTTGCCATGGCAGCCCAGGATTCCGTCTCCAATTTCTTCGGCGGCTTCACTATCTTCACAGACCATCCATTTAAAGTCGGCGACAGAATCACTATCAACGGATATTCCGGCACCGTCTACGAAATCGGAATGCGTTCGTTCCGCCTGAAAACTCTTGAAGGCACTGAAATCGTGATTCCAAACTCTCAGGTGACAAACAGTATCATCGAAAACATTTCAAGAGCGCCAGCTAAGAAGATAGTCCTTGAATTGGGATTGACTTACGACACTCCTCCTGCAAAAATGCAAGAGGCTCAAAAAATATTGAAAGAAATCGCAAAAGATAATGTCGACGTGAATGACGATTACGCGACGTACTTCCTTACATTCGGTGACTTTTCTCTCGGCATCCGTTTCATCTACTACATCAGAAAAGATGCCGACAAACTGCAGGTGCAGAACGACATGAATATGGAAATCCTCCGCAGATTCAATGAAGCTGGTCTGGATTTCGCATTCCCGTCGCAAACGATCTATATGGGGAATGCATAATTCATAATGCATAATTCATAATGCATAATTAGTGGACGACATCCGACTGATGGAGGTTCCATCCAAATTAGGAATTAACAATTAAGAATTATTGCATTGTCTTTCAGACGACTCTACACATACAACGGGCAGGTTTGAAACCTGCCCCTACGACCAATATTCTAATTCTATTGTTTATAATTTCTCTTTATGGATATCCCCAAACTGATGGCTTTTTCCAACCAATTATGAATTGTGAATTATGAATTAGATTTCGTCTTTTCTCGCAAACAGATTTGCCAAAATCGTGCCTGATATGGAATGCCATACACATGAAATGGCACATGGTACGATGCTCAACGGATTTGTTGCCATGAAGAATGTCGACGACAAGACTGTGGCAAGTCCGGCATTCTGCATTCCAATCTCAATAGAGACGGTGCGTTTCTTGGCAGTGGAGAATTTGAAAAATGTTCCAACCAAATAGCCGAGTATGTATCCTAATGTGTTGTGGCAGAACACTACCGAACATGTCAGCAACAACAGTTCAAATCCTCCGTTGATAATATGTGGGTGTACAGCGGAAATCACTCCTCCCACAATACAAGCCAATCCCAACACTGAAAACAACGGCATCGTCTTCTTGGTCTCCTCAAATTTCTCATTTCCACCGTAGAAATGGTTGACCGCAAAACCGATCGCAACCGGCAGGATCGTGACATACAGGATATTAAGGAACATGCTTGGAGCATCCACGTCTACCCTCTCGCCTGCCAATGCAAGCACCAAGAATGGAGTGGCGACGGGAGCCAACAACGTAGAAACCGTAGTCATACCGACTGAGAACGCGACGTCGCCCTTGCAGAGATAACTCATGATATTTGACGAGACGCCACCCGGACAACATCCCACAAGTATGATTCCGATGGCAAGCTGATTATCCAATCCGAACAGTTTGCAAAGCGAGTAGGCTATCAACGGCATGATTGTGAATTGCGCGCACGTTCCTATCAGGATGTCAAGTGGACGTGACAGAAGAATCTTGAAATCGTTGAGCGACAATGTCAACCCCATCGTCAACATGATGAATCCAAGAATCAAAGTTTGCGTGAGACCTTTGACCCACGAGAACAACTCGGGAATGAAAATTGTGATGACGGCAATTGCAATGATGAATGCCGACGTGTGTTTCGTCATAAAGTTGACGAACGAATTGAATACTTTGTTTTCCATTTTGGATAAACTAATCTATTTCAATGCAAAGTTACTGAAAACTTTCTATATAACTATAGTTCCTATATAAATGTCAAATTTTCTTTTACTCTCCTTATTTAATTATGACAAAACAAAATGCTCTTATTCTTCCCCCCTCCATCAAAATACAATTAAATACCACACTAATGTTTTCTAAAAAAACATTTCAATCTGTCACATACAAAACTCTGAATTTCTTCAAGTTCCTGTTTAGTATCATTAAGTTCTGACTCTAAAGATTTTTCTTTTTCTGAATGTTTTTTTTCACATTCTTCTTTAATACGTTCAATCTCACCTTCTACTCCTTTTAAAAACAAAGCTTCAACATCATCTTGAAACTGTTTATACTGAATACTAGATTCTACTTTTTTAGGTAACCTATTACCTTTTCTATAGAATTTATCATGAAAATCCTGAAAATCAGATATTGATTCTTTTTTTGAATACGAGCCATTCTGGAATTCAATAAAACCCAATCCCTTTAGTTTATCTAATGCCCAGACTTCAATTTTGGGATCTATTTTATTGTCTTTATTATTTTGATTTAAATTATTGTAGAAATGCCAACATATTGCTTCTTTTTGTTCATTGGACATGTCTTTCCAATTGATTCTTTTTTCTCCCAAAAAATCAGACAATCCCATCTCCCACTCAAAAGTCAGCCTACAACCAAATAGAATTTCTACCCATATGAAATAATATATTAGCAAATAAAAAAACAATTGGCTACCATAAATTTTCATATAAGAAGAAAAGATATTGTGTACAATATTACTAGATGCAAAAAATAAAGTTCCTGCAATTGTACTTGTGGTTACTAAAGATGTGATAAGAGCGACATTCCCTTTAGGCTTATGTTGTGGAATGAACTCAAATGCCAAGAACAGCGTCATCCAACAAAATAAAAATACTCCTGAAATAATTAACCAAGCATTCTTCGATATATTCAATTTAAAACTAACATATGTAATGGCAACAAGATATAGAGTTAAAATTCCAACCGACATAAAGGCTTTAAAAGAAAAACGTTTTTTTAGCCAAGAAGACGCAGTCTCCTTTGTTTCCCACATTTTGTTAAAAAAATTTTCTATCTCGGAATATACACCTGTAACAGTCCAAGCAAACGTACAAATAGTAATGATAATATAGAAAGAACCAAATCCGCTTTCTCTTTTATAGTTTTGAGCATACTCAATAATATTCTTTTTCATATCATCAATTCCAAATGTAGATGATATAGTATCAAAAATTTCTCTTAAATTAGACTTGAACAAATCAAATCCAATGGCATCACTTAAGAATTTTGAGACACAATAGCTTACAGCGAAGCAAGGTATTATTGCAAACATTGAAGTGAATGCAATTGAAGACGAGTCTTTAGAGAATGAACAATCTTTGAATTGTTGAAATAAGTTTTTACATATACGCAAAATGTTTCTGAACCTCTTTATTCTAAGAATCTTACGACATTTTATTTCCATAGTATCAAAATAATAAAAGCCAAGCAAATTTAAACATAAAAAATCATTTTCGACATAAAAAAGATTATACATAAAGAATATCTTTTATTTTTGTGCCAAATTGGGCATTTACAATAGAACAAAACCAGAATCTTAGATGAACAAAAAAGAGAAATTAAATAGTCTATATAAGGATTTAATAGATTGTATAAATAACAGTAAATATAAGGTTCAAAACCTCCAAACAAATGAAACAAAATTTGAGGAATTAAAAAATGAATTTATCTCAATGTTTTCTCAATGTGCAGATGATGCTCAAAATCAAATGTCTCACATCCATAACAATGTTGTTTGGGATCATTTAGTTGTTGCTTTCTTTGGAGAAACAAATGCTGGCAAAAGTACTCTAATAGAATCTTTTAGAATCGTCAATAATGAACTGACTAGAAAAAAAGCATTAGAAAAATACGACAATCCAATTTTTTTTAAGAAAATTGGAAGGTGGTTCTATCGATTATTCAAGAAAGACAATTATCAATATGGTGTTGATGGAGAAATTGTAGGAACTGGTGATTCTGATTTTACAAAGCAATACACAGAATACGACTTGTCGTTAAATGGTAAAAAATTTACTCTAATTGATGTTCCAGGTATTGAAGGTAAAGAATCTGATTATAGCGATATTATAAAGGAGGCTTTATTAAAAGCTCATTGTGTATTTTATGTTCAAGGTAAAAACAAACAACCAGATGAAGCTACTGCCTCAAAAATCAAATCATATTTGAATGAGTGGGTTTCTGTCTATTCTATCTATAACGTAAGATCAAATGCTGAAAAATATATTGATGAAGTAGATAGAACTGATCTAAAGACAAATGATGTAAGACATGAAGAAGAATTAATTCAAAAGACTTTTGATAGAATATTGGGAAGTAATTTCAAAGGAACTATTTGCACCCAAGGGTTGTTATCGCTATGCTCTCTTGCTCGTTTTGCAAAACCTCAAAGAAATAAAAATAGATTCAATAAAGAAAAAGATACCTTAAACCTTCACATATTTGAAAAACAAAAAAGTCTAATTAAAAAACAGAAAAAATTAATTGACCTATTTGGATCTAAAGAAAAATTATTTGAGTTTTCTCGATTCAACGATTTGGAAAAGGCCACTGACGAAATGAGCAATCATTATCTTGACGAAATTATCGAAGCAAACAAACTGAAATTCATCAAGATATCAAAAGATATTTGCAAAAAAATTGACACAGTAGTTCAAGAACAACAAGATAAAATCACCAATTTGAAAAATGCTCTAAATAAATTCTGTACAGATATTGATCCAAAAGTAAGTAACACTAAACGCTATATATCTTCAGACATAAACATGGCAGTTGAAAATTCCTTTGCAGAGTTAAAAAAATATATCTATAATTGTATCGATAATGACACAAAACTGAAAAGTTCTAATATTAAAAGTAAGGCTCAGAGTTTGCTAAAGTCAGAAATAAACAAGTCAATTAAAAATAGAATAAAGAATCTTAACAATGATATAACAGACTTAAAAAAAGATATAGACAACAATGACCAATTAAACATTTCAAAACTGAATGCTGACATTACAATTTCGTCAATAAATTTGGATGAAGCCATGAAAAAATTAAAAATCAATTGGAAAGATGTTTGGGAATTGGGAAAATCTGTTGGCTCAGGTGCTTTGGGGGGAAGTGTCTTTGGTCCTGTAGGAACTGTAGTTGGTGGCATTTTAGGAGGTTTGACGTTTTTAGTTACTGAATTGTTGAAGGATGAAAGAAAAGCAAAAGCAAAAGAAAAAGCAGACGAAGAGTTATCTAAGGCAGAATCTACAGTTTTATCAAATATTCAATCTTTATCTTCTGGAATAAATCTAAAAATTGATGAATCAATTAAAGAGATAAAAGATAAACTTAAAGTGGAGATTGAGAATTTGGAATCTATGAATCAAATTATTAATCAACTAAATAAAGAAATTCAATTAAAAAATAACAATATTAAAAATACTCAATATGGGAATATTTGATTTTTTTAAGAAAAGATCACATACGCTAAAGCCAGAGCAATTAAAAGAATTGTTGACAATTTTAGAAAAAGGCATGTCTTATGGCTATGATTTTAACGAGTTATGTGACAAAATTAGAAAAGTTGTTTCTGATAACGGCAATACTATAAAAGTTGTTCTACTAGGATCTTTTTCTGATGGAAAAACCAGTGTGGTCGCAGGTCTATTAGGTCAAATTTTATCAAACATGAAAATTGACCAAGATGAAAGCAGTGATGATTTGGAGTTCTATAAGCCAATATCTACAAATGGAACATCTTATGAATTTGTAGACACTCCTGGTCTATTTGGAACTAAGGAGAAAGAAATCGATGGATGTAATACAAGATTTTCTGACATTACAACTAAATACATTTCAGAGGCACACATAATAATGTATGTATGCAATGCCATTGTTCCTTTAATAGATAGTCACAAAGAAATTATTCGTAAGGTGCTTCGCGACTATGGCAAACTTAACAATACCATTTTCATTATTAACCGTCTTGATGAAACTGGGTGTGAAATGTCAGATGAAGAAGAGTACAAAAGAATTTCTGAGATAAAGAAAGCGACTTTAATTAAAAGATTAAAAGACACTATTAGTCTTACTTCAGAAGAAGAAAAATCCTTAAAAATAGCGTGCATTGCAGCTAATCCTAACGGGAAAGGAATGGATTATTGGCTAAACAATGGAAACTATGATTCGTTCTCTCACATCAGCCAAGTGAAAAACATGGTGAAGAGTGTCACTCAAAATGCAGATAAAGAACAGTTATTAGCTGAGACTAATTATGCTGTTATGAAAGATGTAACAACTCAAATTCAAGCAGCATTAGATAGTGCCATCATACCTCTTAATAATGCAGTGGAAAAGCATGAGAATCTTTTCAAAAGTTGTGATGCAGAATTAAAATCTCTTAAAAGAGATTTAATTACTAATCTAGGTACTCTTAGAACACGCCTAAAAACTCTTAAAGAAACAACTCTTAGTAGCATAAATGCAGCTTCCGTTGAAACAATAGGAAATGTCATGAATTCCTTAGGTGTTGAAAATGATCAGGTCACTTTATATTCTCTTGTTGGAGAGATTGATCAAATAATAAAAGAGTGTGTAGAGCAAAACGGTGCTAAAATCGACTCAAAAGTGGAAGCTTTTGATCTAAATTTTGCTCGTCAAGATGAAGTGACGAGAGGAGTCGTCAATGCAGGAATAAAAATGCTTCAACGTGTAAAAATCAGTGGACCTCAAGTTTTGGCAATTAGAGACCTATTTTTCCAAAGTGTCAAGTTCAAACCTTATGGAGCCATTAAACTAGGAGCAAATATTTCTAAAGGTTTAGGATTAGCAGGATTAGGTATTCAGATTGCAACGACAATTTATGACATATGGAAACAGCATAAATTGCAAGAGGATTTGGCAAAAGTCAAAGATGAATTGACAAAAGAAATCAACCGTATATTTGCAGAGTTAGAAAAATCATTTTCCGACGACGACATTTTCTACAAAAATTATGCTCCTCAATATTTTGAGATAGCTCAACAGGTAGAAATAAGAAAACACAATCTTGACGATTGCATCGACGTTCTCAAAAGAAATCAAGAGTATTCGTCAAACCTAAAAAATTGGATGAAATCTGTCGACATAGAAGATGTCGAATTCGAAGAGAATTAGCAACTGAATGTGTGTTGGATTAACAACTATTGTTAGTATTTGACTAATCTCAATGAGCGTTTTAATGTCAATATGATTTTATATGGATCTAAAATGCAGTTGATGAAAGAACTATCCATGCCAATATAATATTCCATAAATAAGCCCAGATGTGAATTTCCTGGGCTTATTTTATTACAAAAAGACATTGTCATATTGACATTTTACATATATACCGTTTAACAAAAACTGTAATCAATACGAATTGAATGCTTTGTTTTCCATTATCTTATTTTTTTCTCAACACATTGATAAGCCACTATGCTGAACAACGCTATAAAAATCAGACAAACCACCGTCATCATCGGAGCACTAAGCTCTCCACCCCACAATCTCAAAGCGAAGTTGAATCCGACCGCATGAAGGAGGTAGACGGAATAACTATAGTTGCCGACCACTGTAATTGGTTTCCATGCCACACACATTCGGTTGAAGCCTATAAACAGGATTGTGCCGACACTATATGTAAGGAAGTAGCGGTACCACGTCTCCTGATGCTCCGTCGCAAAATTATAGGCGAGCAGAGTGATCGGAAGCAGTGCGATTATAAATGTCACGTAGAGATACCACTGCGTCTTTCTTGAAAAAATTCCGTCGTCACACATTCTTGTGTAATAGCCAAGCAGCGACGTGATTGTCAGCAACGGAAGCGCGACAGGCAGTTTCACATGGGCATATCCACGTGCGGCAGCCATCAGGATTGTGGAGACTACTACAGCGATGAACAATCCAATCACTGTTTTCTCATTATCCAATCGTTTTCTGAAGACGGTGAACATAGCACAAATCAGCAGTTCGATCGGCAATGTCCAGTAGCAGCCAAGGATATCCTGTTGACGGAAAAACATCTGCAACATGGTGAAGTTTGCGGCAATCGCTTTCCACGAGAATGTGTCTTTCAGTATATGGATTCCCTCTGATGAGAATACAGTGCCAAGGAACGCTATAGCGCAAATGATTGAGAACCAATATGTGGGATACAGACGTTTGAAACGTCCCCACCAAAAGTCTTTGGGAGACTTTCTCTTAACACTCACAACAAAATATCCGCAAAGGAAGAAAAAAATGCTCACACCGATTTTACCAGCGTCGAGGAAATCCACCGTCATGAAACTGCAAAAGGAGTTTTCCACCCCGTACACCTCCTGAATAGCAAGCCACAGATGGCAGAACACCACCAAAAGTGCTCCGACACCTCTCAACGACTGTGCCCACTCCAATTTTTTCTTTTCTGCCGCCATTGTTTTTAATTATTATGCAAAATTAGAAATTATAAATGCCAAATGCTAAAAATATGTCCACAAAAAAAGGGCGATGATTTCTCATCGTCCTTTCACAATCTTAATTATTGATTCTTAGTTTGCAAGACGGAATGTCACAGGCAACTGGAATTTTGTACGTACCTTTTGGCCCTGCATCTCTCCTGGAGTCCATGCTGGCATAGAAGAAACCACACGTATAGCCTCAGCGTCTAGTTTTTCATTTACGCTACTTAATACAGTCACATCCTGGATAGAGCCATCTTTATTAACGACAAAACCAACCACAACTCGTCCCTGAATTCCCATTTCCTGACAAATTGCTGGATATTTGATGTTTTTCATCAAATACTCCATCATAGCTTTCTGTCCACCTGGGAACAATGGAGCCTTTTCTGCAAACGAAACAATCGGATCCTCATCAATAACCTCTGGCCCTGTAACTACAGGTTCGTAAGTGACATTGTCATCTGTCGGTACTAAAACATCCACAGGATCAACTGTCACATCGTTATCCACTGGTTTAATGATCGGAGGTATCACACGAGGTGGAGCTGACACTGCTGGCGGTGGAAGATTCGGTTTCTGGATAGTCACTGGAACCAATATTTCCGAGCCAAAGTAATCATCATGCGGCACAGGGGCTGGCTTCTTCACATCTACAGAAGACCACTCGAAGATAATGAAGAGGAATCCCAAAGCGACGACAAGACCCATCAAAAGAAAGTCGTGCGACTTATTCTCCAAGCTTGCGCTTTCAATTTTCTTGATTTCCATAAGCATTAAATTTAACAGATTAATACTAAATTATCATATCTAACTCTCCGTCTAAGATAATCAAATATTTACATTACTGTAGTTTCTTCCCATTTTTTCGCTCTTTTTTAACATTTTTTCACTCTGTATCACTAAATAACGTCAATTCGACGAATTCTATTATATTGTTTCCCCATGTTTCTGTTTTCTCCGTTGGGGAGTTTTCCCCCACACACTTGTTTGTGGGTTTTCCAAGTGTTAGAGATTATAGCTGACACTGTTTTCTGCTTGATCATTATTCCTATTGCGGGCAGATTTGAAAACCTGTCTGATATCTGAGAGATTCGTCTGAAAGACGCTACCGAGCAAAGCGAGAATAACCCGTGACAACGTCTCGGGAAAGTGCAGCAATGTCATAAAATTTTGCCTGAAAGGCAATACAATAGAAATTGCTTTCACGTCTTGTTTCCTCAAAATGTAGAATTTATCTTAAAAACTCCATGTCTCTGTATTTAACGTGGGTTCGATGAATTGTAATCTGTGAATCATTTTCCACTTTCTGATTAATATCTAACCTCCTTTTCTCATAAAAAGACGAAGTCTTTCTATGTGAACTTTTTCTCTCTGTGGTTTTATTAAATTTATGTGCTCGCCTACGGCTCGCACGTGGGAAGGGGTTAGGGCGTTCCGCCCTTAACAATCCTCATTTATGACACTCCAACTATCTTTTGATTTCATCGAACTCACGTTATTTAGAGACGCCGTAATACCTTTGTAGAGACGACGTAATACGACGTCTCTACTGCAACAAAAAAAGGTGTATCAATAAATTTGATACACCTTCTAAATATCTTAGCTATTTATAATTAGCTTGCAAGACGGAAGAATACTGGAAGCTGGAACTTCGAACGTACCTTTCTTCCCTGCTGCTCACCTGGAGACCATGCTGGCATAGACTTAACCACACGTACAGCCTCAGCGTCAAGTTTCTCGTGTACGCCACGGATAACCTCCACATTCTGGATTGTACCGTCCTTGTTTACAACGAATGAAACGATAACACGGCCCTGGATACCTGCCTCCTGACAAGCTGCTGGATACTTGATGTTCTTCATCAAATACTCCATCATAGCCTTCTGTCCGCCTGGGAATGCAGGAGCCTTCTCCACACGCATGAAGATTTCCTCCTCTTCTACCTCTTCTGGACCATTATCTATAGGAGCAGCCTCAACAGCCTCACCTGTTTCCTCTGAAGATTTAATCTCAATGTCCTTAGTCTCAACAGTGTTTTCTACCACCTTGATCTCTGGTGCGACTACTGGTGGTGGAGCTACAGCTGCAGGTGGTGGCGGTGGAACGTCTTTCTGGACAGTCACCTCCATCATCTCCTCCTCTTCAAAGATGGCCTGAGCATCGCTTGTTTCAATCTTCTTCACATCTGTTGTTGTCCACTCAAAGAAGATGAAAAGGAAGCCCAAAGCAACAACGAGTCCCATCAAAAGAAAGTCTGACGACTTATTCTCTAGGCTCGCGCTAGCGGATTTTTTTACTTCCATATTCTATTTATAAATTTCGTTAATATTCTGCCTTTTATACAAAGTCACTAGCAAAAATAGTGAATTATTTGCTTTATCGCTCATTTTACTCAAAGTTTTTTTAACAATAAGCCACAAAAGACAAAGAATTCTTTTCTGCTTGTACTTAAATTATAAATTTGACTATAGGCTCAAGGATTATAATGGCGTAACACACTTAACAATCCTCGACTCGATAGCCGAATATTTAATTTGACCAGCAGTTATTCCACGTTATTGTTCATCTTTGAATAACGTAGCATCTGCTCCGCATAGCCTTCTTTGTAGTCCACCTTCACGTCGACTACCTTTCCATCTTTCTCAACCAACTGATAAGTAGGGTTGATGAAGCCTTTATATGGAGAGATATTAAGTTTCGCATATCTCTCCTTCACCTCTTTATGAAGTTCAGGATCAATATTTACACCATAATTCTCCACCAGTTTTCTTGCGGCCTCAAAATCTCCTTCCGACTTGATTCTCTGGATTTCTGCAAGCAAATCGCCGAAAAGGGTTCTCAGTTTTTTGTAATCGTTGATTCTGACGTAGGTCTTCCCATCTCTTTTCTCCAATTCCACAACCTTGTCCGCGGCCCCTTTCTCATACACCCAGTGGGCAATCAACGCGCGATTACGCATGTGGGCCTCCTCTATCTGGTCACCAAGGTTGATACGGACTAGCTGAGTCATCAGACCGTTCATCAGATATGTGTAGTACTCTGCTTTATACGCGTCCTCTGTTGGCAGCAATCCCAACTCCACCATCTTCGGATCAGCTGAGTAATAAAGTCCGAACAAATCTGCTCTTGCCTCCTCTACCGTCGCTCCATACGCTTTCAACGCGTCTTGGCTCACACCAGGCAACAACTGTCCGCTTCCATGTCCTAAACACTCGTGCAAATCGGTGTGGATATTGTCGGTGATGTAACCGTATTTTTCAATCATCTCTCTGTCGGCATCACAGTCTACAAACTCTTCCTTGAAGCCGTTTCCTTTCGCAGCCTGATCATAAGCGTATGTGATGTTTTCGATTGTCACCGACTTAGATCCGTAAGTTTCACGAATCCAATTGGCATTAGGGAGATTGATGCCGATAGGTGTAGCCGGATAGCAGTCGCCAGCCAAAATCGCAGTTGTGATCACCTTTGCTGTCACTCCCTTGCACTCCTTCTTCTTGAATCTTGCGTCGACGGGAGAATTATCCTCAAACCATTGCGCGTTATCGCTCAGCACTTCAGTGCGTTTAGTCGCTTCCAAATTTTTGAAATTGACTATAGATTCCCAGCTTGCCTTCAAGCCAAGCGGATCTCCGTATGTCTCGATGAATCCGTTTACAAAATCGACTCTTGAGGTTGAGTCGGCAACCCAAGCGATACTGTATTCATCAAACTTCTTCAAATCTCCAGTATTGTAGAACTCGATCAAAAGCTCGATCACCTTTTTCTGCCTATCATTTTCGGCATACGGAAGGGCATCTTTCAAATGACCAACAATCTTGTCGATTGCCTTGCCATACATTCCGCCCGACTTCCACACCTTCTCCACCAGTTTGCCTGCCTCATCCTTTGTCAACAATGAATTCAAGCCGTAAGAGATTGGTGATTTGTCTGTAGTGTCACGCATGGCATCGTAGAATTTCTCCACCTCTGACTGAGTCACACCATCATAATAATGGTTGGCAGACGTGGCTATCAAATCCTGACCATCGGCCTGATTGACACGTTTCGCATACAAAGCGGGATCAAACATCACGTCGACAAGCAAAGCCTTCTTTTCCGCAAGACTCTTGCCAGCCACATTCGCAAGCAATCCCGTCAACTTATCATCTCCTATTTTCTCAAGACATCCATTGAAGAAATCTTTTGAGAAATCCGGAAGGAATTTATCGCAAGAATAATGATGATGTATTCCATTCGAGAACCACACACGTTTCAAATATTTCTCCAATGCATCAAACTCCGACGAGTTTTCTGCACCAATTTTCTCAGTGTAAATGGTCTCCAATATGCGACGGATAGGCAGATTGAATTTACAATTCTGATCAAATAGAATATCACGGCCCTCTTCCGCTGCGAGAGAAAGATGATAGATCAGCAGTTTTTGATTCAAAGATAGAGATTCAAACTCTGGCACTTGATAGCGCAAAATCTGAAGATCGTAGAATTTCTCCACGTCATATTTGAAATTCATTTCCATATCCGATAATTTGTTTTCCTCTTTATTTCCGCACGCTGTCAACATAGCGGATGCGATTAAACTAAAAAATATTTTTTTCATTATTCCTTATTTCTTACATCAACATTATCGTTGAAATACCATTTGCCTTCATGAAGATTATAAGTGTCGTAGGTGAAATCCGGTCCATAGTAAGATGGAATATCCGTGAACATCATACTTTCTGGCACGAGATGGTCGAACACAATCATTTTAGCTGCATCGTCGTAATTCAGGACGATTTTCCCCTCCGCATTATATTCGAAGACGTGGCGACTCCATGTCTGTCTGCCTTTTTTCTTCAGCACCTGTTTCCCGAACGAAGGTCTTCCTGATTTGTCCACTCGGAGGACATCTATCAGTTTGTAGTGTGTGATTGCCGAATACCCTGCCCAACCGAGCAAGATATAATAGCTGTCACGACGATACTTCACATGGGCGATTTTATAGTAGAGAGCACCATACCAGTTATGACGCTGGATTCTTTCCGTCGGCTGAGGGACAAAGGGGGATTTCTTAATGGTAAGAGCCTCAACACGCGTTCCTTTTCTCAGCTTCGTCTGAACAATAGAGCTATAATAATAGCTTTTGTCGGACAGCTGGAAAGCCCATGAATATATGCATACCTTATTGTCGTCAGAAAGCACACGTCCCATCTCAGGATGGTTGAAAGACGGTGCGAAAGACTTTGTTTTTTTCAAGCTGTCAACCAATATTTTCTCCGCTTTTTTTGTCAACGTCAGTTTCTGTGCATCAGCCAACGAATCTCCTTTCAGCTGGATAAAAATATCATGCAGACTTTCCTGCCCCACGGCTGTGTGACAAAGAAACGTCAGAAATATTATAGTTAGCGATTTGCAAATCAAGTTCTTCATTTTACGGATTTCTTAGATTAGTTCAACAATGTGCTCCATCATTCTCGTAAATGGACTCACACCACACATCTCCACAATGTCAAGTATCAACACAAAAGGCGGACCGTGAAGCCCACCTTTTATCCTTTTTTTATATTTCACAGTGCATTACCACTGCAAAAGACTATCGTTTGATAACAAGGTGACGAACAGAAGTTTCACCTGCACACTCAACAATCACCTGATAATCACCAGGAGCCAAATCCTTGACATTGATGTTGATCTTTCCAGTCTGTGTCGACTGCTGAACCTCCTCAGCCACAACCTTACCAGAGCGAGCGACGATTGAGATGTTAGCTCTCGAACCTGTCTTATCGTCGATATTCACATCAAAGTTGAACATTGTTGGGTTTGGCGACAAAGACACATTGTCTCTCCAATGCGCGCTACCAGTAGCATAACTGAAGACGAAAGGTATACCATAGTCCACATTCCAATTACCACTCTGATCCTGAGTACGGATATACAATGTGTGATTACCCTCTCTCATTGTACCAGTGTTTATCTGGAAAGCCACATTAGAACCGAAGTAAGAAGCAGGCTTGCCATTTCCTTCACCTGGATCCTTGTCGATATAAAACTCTGCACGTTTCACCTGGCCTACAACAGGGAGGTAAACATAAGGAGTGCTGAACGGAGAAGTCCATGTGTTTGAACTAGACAACGCTCTAGAAAACAGTTCATGGAAACCAGGCTTCAACTTAGAAAGATCTTCCTCGTTGATAGTGATTGCAGCAGTAGCGTCTACTGATGTCTCTACAAACTTACCCTTTCCCTCTCCTGGATCTACATCGAAGAAATACTCTGAACCTACGATCTCAGAACTTTTTTCAAACATAGTGACAGGTATAGCCACACAATGAGACCAACCATCATAGTTCTTTCCTCTTACATATAGAGTATGGAAACCATTGTTCAAGTTTCTTACCTTTGCCTTGAATTTGATTGTTCCGTTAGTTGTGACACCAGCCTTGTAGCCCTTGCCAAAACCAGGATCCTCGTCAAAGAAATACTCTGTAGTGATAACCTCTGCAAAAGCACTTGACATTGCAATCGCAACGGCATATATAGATGCGAAAATCTTCTTCATGATTATTTCTCCATTTTATATTTGATTGTAACCTCAAGACCCACACTCTGGTTTGCCTCGTTTGCTGCAACATAACTTTCAATCACAGGAGTATCCTGCAAACCACTTGTAACGTAAGGCATCGCACCTCCGTAAGCACCGAGTTGATCACCATCAGATGCCATATCGTAAAGCTTGCTTGTCTCCTTGATCTTATAATTGCAGTCTAATGAGAAATCTGGATTTGTCATCTCCGGACGGAAATCTCCGTTGAAATTGTTCAAGAACGAACAAGTGTTGGTTCTCGACTTCTTAAGGTCGTAATTCATCACATTCTCAATCAATGTGCAGAATCTTAGGTTGTAGACACCACCGAATCTGTTGAACTTGCCAAACGTGTTGCGCTCGATACGAGCTCTTTCCATACTGCTCACAACACCGCAAATGATATTGTTTGAGATATTGACATTCTGTGGGAAGCCATTTCCCTGCACATTACCTACGATGAAGTTCTGACGGATGATACATCCGTTCACCGTGTCTGCCACCTCAATCGCTGTCTGTGAACCTGCCAAAATCTGACATTTTGCAATTGTGCACTCGTTTCCAAAAATCTCAACATTGTTCAACAACAATCCTGAAAGTGTCACATTATTGCTATAAATACGTAGCGGACTTGCTATGAAGCTCTCTCCCGTAGTGTAGTTCACAACCTTATTTTCCTTATATAAATATCCGGGACCTATGATTGTTATTGGCTTTGTGATTCTGATTGGATCAAAACCATATGCATCACCAGGACCATACTCCGTACCTGACGCTTCCAGATAAATTGTGTCTCCAGCGGCACAATCCATTAATGCATTTTCCAGTGAGCTGTATTCCGCATTCACCTCAGGAGCATTACATACTCGCTTGACTCTTGCATGCGACACCATCGTTAGCAAGAAGGACCCAACTATTAATAATACTAATTTCTTCATTACTATATCTCGTTTTGCCAATATACGTGCAAATATGCATAAAAATTGTCACATTTCTATATCTTTTCTAAAGAAATATATTAACAATTCTATGTTTTTTACTTATTTTATTCGTAATAATAGCTGAAAATCACCACAAACGCAATCATTAAAGCAACAATCGCATAAATCATACCTGTGCAAATCATGTAATCCAGCCGTATTTTGCTCTTTTTGAGTTGGAAACACAACCCTATAGCGACCGGTGCTATCGTAAACAGAAAATAATTGGTTGCCATAGACGAGAGGTATGCCGTCGACTCCAACGCGACCTTTCCACATCCAACCATCGCTAAAAGGATTACGATGTAACAAACTGCCTTGGCGACCGTATGTCCGTATACAATAGGTAGTGAGTGGCACTCCATTTCTCTCTCCCCTTTTTCCTCTATCATCGCTCTGATGATGTCTATGACGATCACCCATGCTGCCAGCAAAACTCCAAATATCACCGCTTTCGACAGCACATTATTCAGGAAGGCTGACAATGCCACCATCTTCTCCTGATCAATCTGCAACGACATTTCATGCATAAGCATAAACCAATTATTGTACATGCATACAATCATTGGAATCATAGCCACTGCGACCGCAAGCAACAGGCTTCCCCAACATGTTCGTTTGTAACTTGACGAGTAAAACCACAGCAGTCCGATCACCGCCACAAAAATGAAGAAATAATCGAAACACGACGCAATATAACTTAACACTCCTGCACAGACTACAGCAATCGACGTCGCTCCTATATAAAGATTGAAAATGGTATCACGAGAGACAAACAAATCGACAACTCGTGTGATTGGACGGTTGATCCTATCTATCTTGACATCAAAATAATCATTTACCCAAAATCCTCCCAATGCGATAAACACCGTAGCGATAACACACAATGTCAACGGGAGTGTCCCCATCTGCAACTCTCCATCTGCATGCATTATCATCGGCTCTACTATGCAATAATGAGTCGTAAGCTGTATTGCCACAACTAGGAAAAGAAGTGGCAGGCGAGTCAATTTTATTATGTTTGTCAAAGTTTTCATGTCAGAACAAATCTTTCACAATATTATAAGCCATGTACGACAAATAGATTCCTACAAGGACCAAGCCTTCCCAACGCTCAACCTTCTTGCCAGTGATACAGAAAATGTATGCCAATATACATACACCAACGTTGATTCCACAATCAAGCAGAGTTGCGTTTATATTCGCGTCTCCAATAGAGATAGGAGAAATCAAGCCCGAAATTCCTAAAATACATAGGATATTGAAAATGTTGGATCCGATCACGTTTCCCATAGCCATATCATTCTGTCCTTTCTTCGACGCAGTGTACGAAGTGACAAGTTCTGGCAATGATGTTCCGATCGCACAAATTGTAAATCCTATCAGTTTTTCACTCATTCCAATTGCACCGCCAAGATATTTGGCAGACTCTACAACCAAATCGCCACCGAGCACAATAGCCGCGCAGCCACCAACAATGTAGAGTGCACATTTCCACGCCACAAACTCCTGAGTATCTTCCTCCTGAGTATCTGCCAGCTCTGGATGTTTCTTGGTGTCGACAATCGTCCAAGTCATATATCCGACTAAGCAGCAAAACAATATCAGCGCTTCAAATCTGCTGATGTCTGAATCAGACATCAAGAATACTGACAAAAGTGTGATAGCGGCAATCGACACTGGATAATCACGACGCAACAGATTCTTTGTGACTGGTATAGGGTTGATTACAGCACATACTCCAAGTACGACCATAAGATTGAAGAAGTTGGAACCCAACACATTTCCGATCGCCAACGAGTTGGCCCCAGAAACAGAGGCTGTGACGCTCACCGCAAGTTCTGGAGCACTTGTGCCAAACGCGCAAATCGTCAATCCGATAACGAAAGACGGGATATTAAACCGTTTAGCCAGTTTCGACGCACCGTCTACAAAAAAATCTGCACCATAAATAAGTACAACAAATCCCACGATAAGTAGGGCCAATTTCAAAATCACTGTCATCATATCACCAACCAAAAGCTATTTTATCTCTTTTACATTTTGCCTTAATAATCTCCATAATGTCATCGCCCACTACCTCAACAGCCGAATGATTATTCACTTCCAAAAAATCCCGGCATTATACTTGTCAAAGGTTTTCATGTCAGGACAAATCTTTCATTATATTATAAACCATGTATGCCATATAGATGCTGACAAGACCAACTCCTTCCCAACGATCAACTTTTTTACCTGTTATACAGAAGACGTAGGCTAAAATACATACTCCCACGTTGATTCCACAATCAAGCAAAGTTGAGTTTAAGTTTGCCTCGCTGATGGATATTGGCGAGATCAGACCAGAAATTCCCAGAATACCAAAGATATTGAAAATGTTCGAACCGATCACGTTACCCATCGCCATATCATTCTGTCCTTTCTTCGACGCAGTGTACGAAGTGACAAGTTCTGGCAATGATGTTCCGATCGCACAGATCGTGAATCCTATCAGTTTTTCACTCATTCCAATTGCGCCGCCAAGATATTTTGCCGACTCCACAACCAAGTCACCACCGAGCACAATCGCCGCACAGCCACCAACGATGTAGAGCGCACATTTCCACGCCGCAAACTTTTGACTGTCTTCCTCTTGAGTATCTGCCAGATCTGGATGTTTCTTGGTGTCGACAATCGTCCAAATCATATATCCGACCAAACAGCAGAATAATACGAGTGCCTCTAAACGACTCACGTCCGAACCTGACATCAAGAATACTGACAACAATGTTATCGCTGCTATTGACACCGGATAATCACGTCGCAGCAGATTCTTTGTCACAGGGATAGGATTGAGAATTGAGCAAACTCCAAGCACAAACATCAAATTGAAAAAATTTGATCCCACCACATTAGCAATAGCCAACTCGTTCGCTCCAGTCACGGAGGCTGTGACACTCACGGCAAGTTCGGGAGCACTTGTGCCGAACGCACAAATTGTCAATCCGATAACGAAAGACGGGATGTTGAATCGTTTTGCTAACTTAGACGATCCGTCTACAAAAAAATCTGCACCATAAATAAGCACAACAAAGCCTACAATAAGCAGAGCCAATTTTAAAATCATCATCATCATATCATCAAAAGCTAAATTATCACCAACCAAAAGCTGTTTTATCATCCATCCATTTGCCCTGTGCCTTCATCACCTGCTCGATCACGTCACGTCCGCAACCTTCACCTGCTTTTTTGTCTGACACATAACAACTTATATCTTTTATCTCCGGAGATGCGTCTGCAGGACAACATGGAAACCCACACACTTTCATCACCTCATAATCGGGAATGTCGTCGCCCATATATACGACTTCATCTGCCGAAAGCTTGTTTTTTTCAAGAAAATCACGGAAATCATGGATTTTCACCGCAGATGCCATATATACGTCTTTTATTCCCAGCCCGACGAATCTCTTTCTCACCGCCTCAGTCTTGCCACCTGTGATAATTGCAAGAGTATAGCCCTTCTTTACGGCATACTGCATAGCATATCCATCCTTGATGTTCACCATACGCATAGGCTCTCCATTAGGGTGGAGAGGGACGGTGTTGGCGGACAAAACTCCGTCGACATCAAAAACGAATGCCTTTATCTTATTTAGATTTTCCTTGAAATTCATCTCTATATGTTTGTATGTTTTTGCTGACAAGTCGATAGATTTCCAACTCTGTCTCATTGCCATTTTCCTTTAGTCCTTTTTCCTGTTTGCTCATCACCCCTTCATCTCCTCTCACTGCAGGTCCTGTCTGGGCTGCGACGGGAGTCACCTCCGTCACCTTCTGAGCCGTCTCCTGAATCAGTGGAATCAAGATTTCAAATGGCAAACCGTTCTTCTCCATAAGTCTGTGGGCTATCGCATACATGTGGTTTGCAAAATTGCTTGCGAACACAGCAGCCGGATGCAAGGCGTTTCTTTGCCTAGTCGTGGCATCATAACATCTGTCTGACACCGTCGCCACTAGCCGTCTTAGTTTTTCCAGTGTAGACGGAATGGTTGCCTCTATTAAAAACGGTGTGTGCGAAAGATCCACTGACCTCTGTTTCGAGAAGCTCTGCACTGGATATACCACTCCGCAATTAGGGAAGACGTTGGATAATCCGTCTTCACCATCCATCGCCAAAGCCCCTGCCGTATGCACGACTATCTTATCTGCGAGGTTGACGTCGGATTCATTAAAATGTTTTTTCAATGCCAGCCACACCTGCCGTTGGGCCGAATCTTTCACGCTGCAAATGTAGATGTCGGCATTCACGTCTACTTGATTGATATCCGTACAATATCCGCACGACAATAACTCAGCAAGCGATTTTGCGTTTTCTACAGTGGGGCTATACACCTGCACCACTTCATCCGACATGGAATGGTTTAACGCCTGCGAAAGATGTGTAGCAACATTTCCGCTTCCCAGAAAAACGATTTTCATCGGCAATCACTCCATATAAATCAGAATTTGCCTCTGTGGATACGGTCTAATTTCAGTTTTGACTGATCGAACGGAGCCTTCTCCTCTCCCTTGTGACCAAGAGCGATAACACATTCAGCTTTCAATCCGTCTGGGATATTCAACAGTTTCTTCAAGACATTCTCTGTAGTCTCTCCGTCGTTATTCTTTCTGTTTCTCACCTGCACCCAGCATGATCCGAGTCCAAGGCTCTCAGCCATAAGTTGGATATAAGAAGCAGCAATTGAAGCATCCTCTACCCACACGTCGCTCTTCTCCTCTTCGGCAAGCACTACGATAGCCATCTTAGCTCCTGAGACAAAAGCACTTCCCATCTGTCGTGATTCAGAGATTGCCTGAAGGTCATTCGCGTCTTCAACAACAACGAAATGCCAAGGAGTGCATCTTTTTGAAGACGGTGCCATCAAAGCCGCTTTCAAAATCAAGTCAAGCTTTTCCTGCTCGATTGGCTGGTCAGTAAACTTGCGTGTGCTTCTTCTTTCTGTTATGATATCTATTAGTTCTTTCATATTTATCAAAATTATTCTGCGACCATTGGTCCGTTCATCAATTCATATTTTACTTGAAAATCCTTATGAGCGTTCATTGCGTTGACAAGGGAAGCCTGAGCTTTCGTTGTGAATGTCGACTTGATTAGTTCCAACTCAATCGTCTGCTCCTCCGACAAAGAATCTGCAGTTGACAACTCCACGAAACGATCATATTTATTGTCCATGAAATTGTCGGAATAGAGATCCACATAATCAATCACGCCGTTGATCAACGATGAATCCTCACGGAACGGGCCGATCACCTGCAACGTCTTCTTGACAAATTTCATATTATCCACCATACCAGCCACGCCAGTTGTATCATCAGCAAGGATTTTAGCATCAACCTCAGTCGTTGCGTGGACGACATTGTTGAAAATGTCATTCACCTGAGTATAGTAGTCAGCAGGGACGTCCAGACAAGAGACCATTCCTAATGAGGCACCGACTGAAAGGATAAATTGTTTGATTTTCATAGGCTAATAAATAAAAGCCTGCAAAACAGAAATCTGAATTGCAGGCCATACAAATTTTAGAATTCTGCCGAACGTGGAGTTCTTGGGAAAGGAATCACGTCGCGGATATTTGTCATACCAGTCACGAACAAAAGCAGACGCTCGAATCCAAGTCCGAATCCAGAGTGAGGACAAGAACCGAATTTACGAGTGTCAAGATACCACCACATATCCTTCATTGGGATATTTAGCTCCTGGATTCTTGTTAGCAGCTTATCATAGTCTGCCTCACGCTCAGATCCACCGATGATCTCTCCGATTGTTGGGAACAACACATCCATAGCGCGGACGGTCTTGCCGTCTTCATTCTGCTTCATATAGAATGCCTTGATCTCCTTTGGATAGTCTGTCAAAATCACTGGATTCTTGAAGTGTTCCTCCACCAAATAACGCTCATGCTCTGAAGCAAGGTCACAGCCCCAGTAAACAGGGAACTCAAACTTCTTGCCTTTAGCCACAGCCTCTTCAAGGATTTTGATACCCTCAGTGTAAGGAAGACGAGTGAACGGAGCCTTCAACACGCTCTGCAATCTCTCGATCAAGCCCTTGTCGATCATCTGGTTCAAGAAAGCCAAGTCATCCTGGCAATTATCCAATGCCCACTGCACACAATATTTGATAAACTCCTCTGCCAAGTCCATATTGTCCTCGATATCGTTGAAGGCAACCTCAGGCTCGATCATCCAGAACTCAGCCAAATGACGTGGAGTATTTGAGTTTTCAGCACGGAATGTAGGTCCGAAAGTATAGATAGATCCGAGAGCAGTAGCAGCAAGTTCACCCTCAAGCTGACCAGAAACAGTCAAGCTGGCCATCTTGCCGAAGAAATCATCATCGTAAATAATGCTGCCATTCTCGTCTTTCTTCAAATCATAAAGATTCTTTGTTGTCACCTGGAACATCTGTCCGGCTCCCTCACAGTCGGAAGCTGTGATGATTGGTGTGTGGAAATAGAAGAATCCTCTGTCATGGAAGAACTTGTGAATAGCGATCGCCATGTTGTGACGGATACGGAATACAGCTCCGAAAGTGTTTGTACGGGGACGAAGGTGAGCGATCTCACGCAAAAACTCCATCGAACAACCCTTCTTCTGCAATGGGTATTCATTCACGTCGGCCTTACCATAGATCTCAATGCTCTTTGCAAGCACCTCCACACTCTGTCCAGCTCCCTGCGACTGCACCAATGTGCCGACACAGCTGATACATGCACCAGTAGTGACATCTTTCAATATGTTTTCGTCAATAGTACCAGCGTCTACAACAAGCTGAATATTTTTGATAGTCGAACCGTCGTTCAAAGCGATAAAACTCACATTCTTATTGCCACGCTTCGTACGGACCCAACCCTTTACGTTTATTTCAGATCCATAGTTTGTCAACCCTAAGGCGTCAACTATTTTAGTTCTCTTTATGCCCATAATTTAAATATCATTTAATGATTGCAAAATTATATGATTTTTATCAGTATGCAAAATATATTAAAAGGTAAATTCATTACCGTCATTGCCTAAAAAAGTATTTTCAAAGATTGGTTTTGCTTCTTCCAAAAACATTTTACGATCTCTATATCTTGTGGAAAAATGACCAATCACAAGTTTTTTTGCCTCAGCTAGCGACGCAATTCTAGCAGCATCCGAGGCAGTAGAATGAAAAGTCTGTTTGGCTCTTACCCTATCCTTCTCGAGAAAAGTCGACTCATGGAACAGAATGTCCACTCCTTTTATTTTATCGACCATCTTCTCATTGTAAGCTGTGTCGGAAAGATATGCGAAACTTTTTTGTGGAGAAGGCGGTAATGTCAGATTATTGTTCGGCACAACAATTCCGTCTGGTGTGACATAGTCATCTCCATTGAGGATAAATTTATACTGTTCAATCGGAATATTATAGAATTTGGCTTTATCAGCTCTCAGATGTCGACGATGGGGTTTCTCACGGAAAAGGAATCCTGAAGTCGGGATAGAGTGTTTCAACGGAATCGACACCACCTCTATTTTGTCATTTTCATAGATAATCTCACTTGAAAAAGGTGAGAATGTTTCAAACTGAACTTTGAAATGAAGATAATTGCAAAAAAAGTCAAGTTGAGGACGCAACGCCTCCTCCAATCCTTTGTGGGAATGGATAGTGATGTCGCTACGTCTGCCAAGAAGGTCGAGCGTTGAAATCAGTCCGATCAGCCCGAAGCAGTGATCCCCATGAAGATGAGAAATGAAAATATGGTTCATTCTCGAATGGTTCACACAATAGTGACGCAATGCCTGTTGAGTGTTCTCACCACAATCAATCAGAAATGTTTTTGAATTCATATTCAGAGCGTAGGCCGACTGGTTCATTTTAAGCGACGGCAAAGCGGCACACGACCCTAATATTTTAAGAGAATTATCTTCCATAATATTGAAATAAAAAGAGGCACACCTTACGATGTGCCTCCTATTAGTATAGCTTCAAAACTTATTCTTACTTAGAGAAAAGCTCGATTTCTACACGACGGTTCTTAGCACGACCTGCAAGTGTAGAGTTAGAAGCAACTGGGTTAGCTGAACCATAACCCTGTGACTGGATGTTAGCTGCAGAAACTCCCTTGTTAACCAAGTAGTTCTTTACAGAAGCTGCACGATCCTTAGACAACTGAAGGTTCTTAGCTGCGTTACCTGAGTTATCAGTGTAACCCTTAAGAGTTACAGACCACTCTGGGTGAGACTTAAGCAACATTGCAAGACCGTCTAGAGAAGAGTAAGAAGACTGCTTGATGATAGCCTTTGCTGACTCGAACTCAAGCTGAGCGAATGCAGTCTTGATGATTTCGTCCTCTTCCTTAGTTGGAACGTAACGAACTGGCTCACGAGTAGCTCTGATATGAGAATCAAGAGAATCCTGAGTGAACTTGATCTGCTGCTGTAGCTTGTTGATTGCTACGTTCTGGTTAACGATCTGCTCCTCAAGCTTAGATGTAAGCTCCTCACACTGACGCTTCTGCTCCTCAAGAACTGGAGTCAAATCAGGAACTTCACACTTAGGTGCGTAATCTACCCAAGCGATGTTACGGATGTTACGATCTCCACCGAACTTGTAGCGAACCTCAAGGTTAGCACCGAAAGTTAGGTGACCACCTTCTGGGTAACATGTACGCAAACGATACATTGCTGTTCCTTCCAAACCGATAGCGAAGTACTTGCTTACATTGTACTCAATCTGACCAGCACCGTATAGTCCCATAACGAACTTGTTGTCATCAGCCACCTTGCTTGAGTTCTCCCAAACACCGATTGTTCCTACAACTCCTGGGTTAACGTAAACGTTAAGTTTCTGCAATCCCATGCTTCTGTATGGAGCAACGATATTAGACAAGTTGAATGAAGAATGAAGAATGATGTCGTGGTTAACTGCATCATAAGTCTCCTGATTGTTCATCGCATACATGTACTGCAAGCCAAGACCCCAACGAGGATTGAATGTAGCCTCAGTGAAAATACCGAACTGACCATTGATTGTACCAGAAAGAGTACGATCTGGCTCAGCAACTGGAGCCCATCTCAAGTAGTTAACACCACCCTTTAGACCAAGAGACCAGTGGCAAATACCCTTTGCTGTAGCTGTATCTGCAGTTGCCTGCTCCTGAGCGAAAGCATTGCCAGCAAGTGTTGCTGCTGCTGCTAAAGCTAAAAATTTCTTTGACATTTTTTATAAGTTAAAATTAGACATTATTTACTTTCCTAGTTGATTCTTCAAAGCTGCCAACTGCTCGATATCTCCAAGAGTTGTCTTCTCCAATGTTGTTGCTGCTGCAGCCTCACTCTTCTTTGAAGACTTCTTCTTCTTGAAATCCTTCTTCTCTTCAGTTGCACCCTCTTCGAATGTTCTGCTGTGAGAAACGATGATTCTCTTTGACTCCTTGTTGAACTCTAGAACCTTGAATGGAAGCTTCTCGTCAACCTTAGCTACTGAGCCATCCTCCTTAGTCAAGTGCTTTGGAGTACAGAAACCTTCAACTCCGTAAGGCAACATTACGATTGCTCCCTTGTCTACGATCTCTGTGATTGTTCCCTCGTGTACTGAACCCTCTGTGAAGATTGTCTCAAATACATCCCAAGGATTATCCTCAAGCTGCTTGTGACCTAGGCTCAAACGACGATTCTCTTTGTCGATCTCCAATACCTGAACCTCGATGTCTGCACCGATAGTTGTGAACTCTGATGGGTGCTTTACCTTCTTTGTCCAAGATAGGTCTGAGATGTGGATCAATCCATCAACTCCCTCCTCGATCTCAACAAATACTCCGAAGTTTGTGAAGTTACGAACCTTTGCAGTGTGCTTTGTTCCTACTGCATACTTAGTGTCGATTGCCTCCCATGGATCTGGCTTAAGCTGCTTAACACCTAGGCTCATCTTTCTCTGCTCACGATCCAATGTCAATACTACAGCCTCTACTGTATCTCCTACTGACAAGAAATCCTGTGCACTTCTCAAGTGCTGGCTCCATGACATCTCTGATACGTGGATTAGACCCTCTACTCCTGGAGCGATCTCAACAAATGCACCGTAATCAGTCATAACAACTACCTTACCAGTTACCTTGTCGCCAACCTTCAAATCTGCCTTCAATCCATCCCATGGATGTGGAGTAAGCTGCTTCAAACCTAGTGCGATTCTCTTCTTGTCGTTATCGAAGTCTAGGATAACAACATTAATCTTCTGATCTAGCTCTACAACCTCCTTAGGATCGTTTACGCGGCCCCATGAAAGGTCTGTGATGTGGATAAGACCATCTACGCCACCAAGATCGATGAATACACCGTATGATGTGATGTTCTTAACTGTTCCCTCAAGTACCTGACCCTTCTCCAACTTAGAGATGATCTGAGACTTCTGCTGCTCTAGCTCTGCCTCGATAAGTGCCTTGTGTGAAACTACCACGTTCTTGAACTCGTGGTTGATCTTTACAACCTTGAATTCCATTGTCTTGCCTACGAATACATCGTAATCGCGGATAGGCTTAACGTCAATCTGAGAACCTGGCAAGAATGCCTCGATGCCGAATACGTCAACGATCATACCGCCCTTAGTTCTGCACTTGATATATCCCTTGATAATCTCGTCCTTCTCCAATGCCTCGTTGACACGATCCCATGAACGTGCTGCACGAGCCTTGCGGTGAGATAGATTCAACTGTCCCTTCTTGTCCTCCTGGTTTTCGATGTAAACCTCTACCTCGTCACCAATCTTCAAGTCTGGATTGTAACGGAACTCATTAGTAGAAACGATACCATCCGACTTTCCACCTACGTTCACTACGACCTCTCTCTTGTTCAAAGAGATTACTTTACCAATCACAACCTCGTTGTCCTTGATAGAGTTAAGAGTCTGGTCGTACTTTGACTCTTGCTCCTGACGTGCTGCTTCTGACAAGCTCTCGCCATTCTTGTAGCCATCCCAATCGAAGTCCTCTATAGGAGCTACATTCTTTGTTAAATCACTCATTTTAAAAATTAAACAATTAGTCGTTAGACATTATATATAGTAATATCGCTACAAAATTATAATTTATTTTGTACATTTCAATACAAACCTATTTTTTTTTGCTAATACACAATGCATTGTTGATAAATTCCGTATGTTCTTCACAAAAAATCATCTTCAACCTGTGCATCGCTCGTGTGCAGGCGATGTAAAGCAAACTTTTATCCATCTCGTCATTGTAATTAGCTTTCGTGACATTCGGTATCACCACTTCGTCAAACTCCAGTCCTTTCGCCATGTGCGACGTGGTCACCACTATTCCGTTGGTGAATGCCTGGCATCCGCTCACTAACAATGTTGCTCTCTTCTGCAATTCTCCCAACGACTCGAAAAAGGCAATCGCGTCTTTCTCTAATTTAAATATGTATGCTGTCGACGTCGGATTATTCACATCCACATCCATTATCATCTCTCTCATCAACTGGTCTTCGGCCTCTCTGCTCGACACTTCTATCAGCTGTGGTTTCTCGGTGTGTCGCTCCACAACGTCGATTTCCGAATTTCCTGAAATACTCTTCGCTAGCTCTGTGATCTCATATCCTGATCGGTAACTCTTGTTGAGCTTCATTATCTCGGCTTTATACAATGCTTTGCGGATATCGTCAGCGGTTGTCGAACTGTATGGGTTGACATTCTGAGCAGCGTCGCCAAGAATTGTCTTCTTGCAAGGGAATATCTTTGACAACAGACGGTATTGCACCGGTGAATAATCCTGCATCTCATCCACAAGCAGATGCTTCACACTGCTCTTCGTCTTCACTCCTTCAAGCGAGATCTTCAAATAAATCATAGGGGCGACGTCGGCATACTCCATCTTCTTGTCTTTCGTCTTCTTCAGATATTCCGGTTTGCCAAGCCACTCATACATATCTTTATATACAGCAGCGTCGGATCCAAGATGAAGCATTTTTTTCAATTCCGCGCGCACTTTTCGCATCTCTTCCGTCGTCAGTATCCGACGGAATGATATCTTAAACTCGTTCTTGATGTCGTTTGCAATCAGTTCCAGACGCTGACGGATAGGCAGTCTGTCGTGTGAATGGAATTTTTCCAATATCCATTCTTTGGCGACGGGAATGATTCCCACTACAATATCCTCTGGCTGGAAACAGGTATTCTCAAGATGGACCAGATATTTATCCAGCAACTGGACAAACTCGAATGTGGCTTTGAATTTAGTTCGTTCTATTGTGGCAGCATTCTTATTTTCAAGCAAATCGTTCACCTGCTCGAAGAATGTCTGGAATTTCACTTTGCCATCAAGCAGCTCAGATAGAAGCTCCTCCATTCCACACTCCTTGATTGTCTCCTCTCCCAATTCTGGCAACACATTGGAGATATAGTCGGCAAACACTTTGTTTGGCGAGATGATCAGGATGTCGTCGGACGTGATCTGTCCCTTGAACCTATATAATATGTATGCCACTCGATGGAGAGCTATCGACGTCTTTCCCGAACCAGCGACTCCCTGGATTATAAGGTTGTGCGACTCCTCATCACGGATAATTGCATTTTGCTCTCGTTGGATTGTGGCGACGATATTCTTCATTCGCTCGTCCGACGTAGTGCTGAGTTCCTTCTGCAGCAGCTCATCGTCGATGTTTATGCTGTTCTGAATCATAAACTCCATAATGGAGTTGCGGATTCTGAACTGACGTTTGAACTCTATCATTCCGTCGATTCTTCCAACTGGAGACTCATAATAGGCTTTGCCAAAATCAAAGTCGTAAAACATTGTAGATATCGGAGCACGCCAGTCGTATATCAGATTTCGCTTGCTTTTTGAATCATAAAGAGAATGGATGCCAACATATAAAGAAGAGGCTTCATCCTCACCGTCGGCACGGAAATCTATTCGTCCGAAATACGGCACAAGCTTCATCCTTTTCAGGCGACGCTTCGTATTCTCCATCTCCTCCGCGCTCATGGCAGCCTGCGTCACATAGTTTCGCGTCGCACTTTTTTCCGCACGGTCGAGTTCGGACAAGTTTTCCCACAAATACTCCTTGAACGCCTTCATATCCTTCACCTGCTGGTGGATAAAGGCATCAATACCCAGAATCATATCATCAATAAATTCCAGCACCGACTTCAGATAACGTCGTTCATCAGCTTCAGTTGGGTTCAGCATAGTCGTAACAATCGTAAAAATTATATCATCCGTAATGCGGGGCCGAGCCTTGCACCTGCCCCATGCTCATATATGATGCAAAATTAGCCAATCATATACAATTGTAAAAAAGAAAGAGCACTCAAATTAATTAAGTGCTCGAAATTTATTTCATTCTTCTGTCTGACGCCTCTCTATACCATTTTCTTTGTTTACTCTGTCAATAAAGGAAGTCACCTCAGACAGACCATTTGCGAACTTTTCGAAATCCTCCTTATAAAGGAAAATTTTGTGTTTCTCAAACGAAACCTGAGACTCATCATCCCCCACTTTTTTCTTACTCTCTGTAATCGCGAGAAACAACTCACCCCTACGATTCTTCTTTACATCAAAATAGTAGATCCTCTTTCCCGCCTTCACCGCTTTGGAAAAAACGATTTCTAAATCGTTTTTGTCCTTAAAATCCTTATTTTCTTCCATATCGTAAAATATCTATTACAAAATTATTACATTACTGAAACAAGCCCAAAGGCAATAATATTTTTTTTGTTTCAATTGTGAAAAAATGTAAAAATATGAGGTAAATCACGCATAAATACATTCATTTGGGCCATTTTTAACCAATATGAGAATTAAAATTCAGTTTTTCTCGACATATTGACAACCCATTTCTTCGTATCACACATTGTTAAGCCTTCAAATTTTTCCGCAAGATATGACAATTCTGTTAAATTCCACGTGTTTTTATGACATTTTTGTTACAAAAAATAGCAAATCAGCATCATAAATAATTCAGCTATTAATGTGAATGATATTGTCGAAATGCCAACATTATCTATTTTTTCCAAAAAACTAATTGTAAGTTAGGCGTACAAAGGTTATCTTTGCGACGTTTTAAGTAGACTACATTTGTAAGTAGAGAAAAAAAATGGTAAAAATTACATTCCCAGACGGTTCCGTTCGTGAATTTGAGAACGGCGTCACAGGTTATCAGATCGCAGAGAGTATCTCTTCACGCCTGGCACAGGACGTGCTGGCGATCAGCGTAAACGGAGAGACAAGAGACTTGAATCGCGCAATCAACGAGGATGCGGCTATCAAGTTGTTCAAATTTGAAGACGAAGAGGGTAAGCACACATTCTGGCATACTTCAGCCCACTTGATGGCCCAGGCAATCCAGATGCTTTATCCAAACGCAAAATTCGGTATCGGTCCAGCTATCGAAAACGGATTCTACTATGATATCGATTTCGGCGACATCACATTGAAAGAGTCGGATTTCGCAGCCATCGAAAAGAAGATGATGGAAATCGTTGCGACAAAGCAGACCCTAACTCGCGTCGACATCTCAAAGGCAGATGCCATGAAGATGTTCGAGCAGAGAGGCGAAGTATATAAGACTGAGTTGATCAGCGAGCTTGAAGACGGAAAGATCACCCTATACGAGCAGGGAAGCTTCACAGACCTTTGCCGTGGACCACACTTGAAAGATGTGTCTCCAATCAAGGCTGTAAAGATCACTTCTCTTGCAGGAGCATATTGGAGAGGCGACGAGAAGAGAAAGCAGCTTACTCGTCTTTACGCCATCACATTCCCTAAGAAGAAGATGCTCGACGAGTATCTTGAGCTTTTGGAAGAGGCTAAGAAGCGCGACCACAGAAAGATCGGCAAGGAGATGGAACTGTTCATGTTCACAGACATGGTGGGCAAAGGACTTCCAATGTGGCTTCCAAAGGGAACAGCTCTTCGCTTGCGTCTGGAGGATATGCTAAAGAAGATTCAAAAGAGATTCGGCTACCAGCAGGTAATCACTCCTCATATCGGAAACAAGAACCTATATGTCACTTCAGGACACTGGGATCACTACGGTGAAGACAGTTTCCGTCCTATCGAGACACCAGAAGAGGGAGAGGTTTACATGCTTAAGCCAATGAACTGCCCTCACCACTGTATGATCTTCAAATATCAGCCACGTTCATACCGTGACCTACCTTTGCGTCTTGCAGAGTTCGGTACAGTATATAGATATGAGCAGAGCGGTGAGCTTCACGGATTGACACGTGTACGTTCGTTCACACAGGATGACGCTCACTTGTTCGTACGTCCAGACCAGGTAAAAGAGGAGTTCATGCGTGTGATGGACATCATCGGAATCATCTTCAAGGCTTTGAATTTCGACAATTTCGAGGCTCAGATTTCATTGAGAGATCCAAACAACACCACTAAATATGTAGGAACAGAGGAGAACTGGAACAAAGCGGAGCAGGCGATCATCGAGGCATGCAAGGAGAAAGGAATGCCAGCACGCGTTGAATATGGCGAGGCAGCGTTCTACGGACCTAAGCTCGACTTCATGGTGAAAGACGCTCTTGGACGCCGTTGGCAGCTTGGAACAATCCAGGTGGACTACAACTTGCCAGAGAGATTCGGCCTTGAGTATGTAGGCGAAGACAACCAGAAGCACCGTCCAGTGATGATCCACCGTGCGCCATTCGGATCTATGGAAAGATTCGTAGCCGTGTTGATCGAGCACACAGCAGGAAAATTCCCATTGTGGCTGACACCAGACCAGGTAGCAATCCTGCCAATCAGCGAGAAGTACAACGACTACGCAAGAAAGGTACAGGAGTATTTGGACTCTAAAGATGTGAGAGCCATCGTCGACGACAGAAACGAGAAAATCGGAAGAAAAATCCGTGACAACGAGATCAAACATATCCCTTACATGTTGATTGTAGGAGAGAAAGAAGCAGAAAATGATGAAGTTTCTGTAAGAAAACAGGGCGAAGGTGATAAAGGTTCAATTAAATTTACTACATTTGCCGAGAATTTGAATGCAGAAGTGGCTCAAATGTTGAGCGAATTCTAAGATTCAAGAATATAACAAGGTAATTAATAACTATTTAAGGAGGATATTGCTATCGCAACTCAACCATTTTTCAAGAAGCCAAAGACTGCTGATACAGCAGCGCCAGGCAACAAACCCGCACAAAGTCCTAGAGACAACAAGGGTACTCAGAAAGAGCAGGCTCACAAAATAAACGACGAGATCAGAGCCAAAGAGGTTCGTTTGGTAGGCGACAACGTAGAGCAAGGAGTGGTTTCATTAGAAAAAGCACTTCAGATTGCTGACGAATTGGAGCTTGACTTAGTTGAGATTTCACCGAACGCAGAGCCACCTGTTTGTAAAGTTATTGATTATCAGAAGTTCCTTTACCAGCAGAAAAAGCGTGAGAAGGAATTGAAGTCAAAGCAGGTGAAGGTTGTAGTCAAAGAGATAAGATTCGGTCCTCAGACTGATGACCACGACTACGAATTCAAACTTCGCCATGCTATTGAGTTCTTGAAAGAGGGAGCCAAGATAAAGGCATTCGTATTCTTCAAGGGACGTTCCATCCTATTCAAGGAGCAGGGAGAGGTGTTGCTACTTCGCTTTGCCAACGATTTGGAAGAGTATGGAAAGGTGGACCAGATGCCATTGCTTGAAGGAAAGAGAATGATCATCACGCTTTCTCCAAAGAAAAAGACCAAGTAAAAATACTAGGTATAAAGGTTAATTAAAAATTAAAAAAATGCCAAAAGTTAAGACTAATTCCGGTGCCAAAAAAAGATTTCTTCTTACCGGAACAGGAAAGATCAAAAGAAAGCACGCTTACAAGCGTCACATTTTGACAAAGAAGACAAAGAAGCAGAAGCTTAATCTAACTCACGATGCAATCGTAGCATCTTGTGACCGTAAGGAAGTAAGAGATTTGCTAAATCTTAGATAAGTCTGAGTTATCAGGTGAACTAAGAAGATTTGTCTTAAACAGAAATTTTTAATTTATTAAACAGAGTTGATAGCCAAAAAGATCTCATAAAGAGACGCTATTGCTCACAAAACTTAAAAAAATGCCAAGATCAGTCAATCACGTTGCTTCAAGAGCAAAGAGAAAGAGAATTCTAAAGCTTACAAGAGGTTACTACGGAGCTAGAAAGAACGTTTGGACGGTAGCAAAGAACACTTGGGAGAAGGGTTTGACTTACGCTTACCGTGACCGTAAGAACAAGAAGCGTAACTTCCGTGGACTATGGATCCAGAGAATTAACGCTGCTGCAAGACTAGAGGGTCTTTCATACTCAAAGCTTATGGGTGCTATCCATAAGGCAGGTATCGAGATGAACCGTAAGGTGTTAGCAGATTTGGCTATGAACCAGCCTGAAGCTTTCAAGGCTGTTGTAGCTAAGGTAAAGTAAATTGAAGCTTTATTCGGAATAAAAAACCTGGTGTCTGAGACATCAGGTTTTTTTGTGTTTTAAAGCGTTGAGGGTGGAGGATTGACGGTGGAGGTTGGAGGATGAGAGAGAAATGATTTGTATTGCCTTCCAGGCAAAATGGTAGAGACGGTGTGCACAATGATTTTGTAGAGACGGTGTGCACACCGTCTCTACTATTTATTTAATGATCACTTTTGCGACGCGATTGTCGGAAACCACAATATATACTCCGTTTGCAAGCGATCCATTCTGTGCCGTAACATCGTGGCCAAGCATATCGACGATGCTGAAAGAATCAACTCCGACGACGATCACCTGACGATTAACGGCGAATGCCACTAATGAAACTGGTTCTTTTTCATTCTCTTTCTGATCGACCGCAGTATAAATAATATCTGGATAATTATAGTATACTCCCTTCTCCTCATCATACAGCACTTTTCCATGAGTAGGATCAAGCACAGGATATGGGTCGACGTTAAGAGTCTGATACCAAACCGTCGAATCCTGACCTTTATTCAAAGCATAACAAACCTCTCCGCTTGCGAACTGAGATGCGGCAGCGGTTATCAAAGCCACTTTAGAATGGTCTAAAGAATTAAAGAAAGTATCACGAGAAATATCACTTAAAACAAATGAGTTTTTCGTATATTGATAACCACATTCAATTTCATTTGAAAGGTCATTATGTCCCCCCCACTGATCAATTGTACCTGATATGATATTATAATTATAACAATTAGATATTACTGAACAATAAGTAATTCCCGCAATACCAGATGCATATAGTCCTGTTATGCTTCCTATGTTATAATTATTTACTAACCTTCCTACATAATCCCAATAATCATTATCATTATAACCAACAATTCCTCCAGCCTGACCGTATGTAGACACGACATCAGCTTCATTATAGCATTGATGTATTGATCCATAATTGACTCCACAAACAGCACCAATACATAGAGAATCTGTTTTCAAGATACAATCATTTGCTATTCCAACTCTACATATTTCACCATAATTGCCACTGAACAAACCAAGTGCATCATGCATATCAACATCCCACTCATCTGAAATATTGCCATTTTGATTTATATATAAACCTCTGATCTTATGAAACTGACCATCAAATTTTCCGTTAAAATGATAGATAGGTGTCCAATTGCCTATCTTTTCACCACAAACCTTAGAAAGATCAATATCGCACATTAATCTAACAGATGCATTTATAAAACGGCCTGCATTGACCTCGTCTGCAAATGCTTTCAGTTGCTCTGCAGTCCGAATTTCGTAGACTCCATCATTGTACGTCTTCAAGAATGCAGGATGATAACCACAACAATCGTACACACCATCATTATCTGCATCTATATGTTCAGGGAAACGATATTCGGCATGAGCCACCATAGTATCTGAATATTCAGAATATGTTCTATTAAATGGACAAGTAGCTAAACCTGATGGATAAATCAGTTTAGACGCGAATGCTGCAGGCACTGCCGTCTTGACACCATTAATTTCAGCCAATCCCCAGCCAATTTCATACGAATTCAATTTCAAACACATCATTTCCGGAGACAGAGTGTCATCTTCTAATACATACAAATCTCCATCTCTGGCGGTAATATTATAACGGGCAGCTTTTTCAACATATTTGTTTACTCCTATATATATTGTTGTCTTTGGAGAACCAATTTCTATACAATCATTGATTTCCCCTACACTTTCATATGCGATTCCGTTAGTAGTTACTTTACCAAGATTCAAACAATTCTTAATGGTTCCATCTACATAAAAACACAGGCCTCCTGCTTTATCATATGAACTATATGGTGACACATTGACTTCACTAATACACCCTGAGATTGTGCCGTGACATGACGAACATATTCCTGCAGAATTTACTGATTTTACAGAACCAGTCACTCTTAAATCTCTAATTTCTCCATTCAACTGAGAAAAAAGAGATGCCTGTTCCGATTTGTTGATATAAAGATTTTCAATAGAGTGACCATTACCTTTGAATACTCCATCATACGTAGAGATAGAAGTCCAAGATCCTATAGACGAACTGCATACTCCAGACAAGTCGATATCAGCCATTAAATTCGCATTTACTTTGCGACCTCCGTGTGCAACAATATCACGGAATTTAAGTAAATCCTCCACACTTTTTATCTCAAAATCTTTGTCAGAATATTGAGACAAATATTCTTCTGTATATAATCCGCAACAATCATATTTTTCTGGATCATCATCCTCATTAATATGGTTTGGATAAGTAACTAGATGGACAAAATCGACAGGGATTGAATCGAAGCTACAATTTGCGAACTTCTCAACTTCTTCAGAATCATAACAATTTCTCTCGTAGTACTTGTAGACATATTTTTCGTTAGGGTCATCACTCCTCAAATGTGGATATTTATCAACACCCAAAGTTTGTGCCCATACCGGCTCCTTTAGATTTTTATCTGAATTTAACAAATAGCATGCCTTCCCTGCAAATACCTCTTGTCTTGGAATATATGTTGCATAAAAGACACCAGAAATCTTTTTATCTGCTGTATAATAAGAACTATTGTCGAATCCATTACCAGAAACTTCATAATTTTGATTAGCTTTAGGCACATAAAAACAATTGTATGATAAATACAAGATTCCGTGTACTAGATGCGGAGTGTCACCATGAATGCCACCTAAATAAGAAGTGCTAGAAATATTAGCCACAGAAATAGAAGCGAAACTGATACAATGAGAAATAGTATCTTCGGTATACCCTGCAATGCCACCAATGTATGGATACTCTCCAGATCCTACCAAAGATGCATAACTTACACATTTACTTACTCTTCCGTTATTATCGTTATATCCCACAATTCCACCCACATTCGGAGTGTATCCTGTTCCAGTTAATGAAGCATAACTTACACATTTGCTAACCTTACCTGCATTATATCCCACAATTCCACCAATATAGGTATTAACAGTTTTTAGGTTTGAACTTTCAATAGAACAATCTGTTATTGTTCCGTTATTATTAGCCGCTATACCACCTACATAGCGGACACTTGTGATTGATAGTCCTTTTAGTTTTACATTCTTGATTGTTCCTGAATTTCCACCAAACAAGCCAATGTCGTCGCCATCATACTCGGAATGTCCATAATACGCACTGTCTTTCTTAATAAGATTATTGTTGAAATACAAATTGGAAACAGTGTGTCCCTGCCCGTCAAATTCACCGGCAAAAGTCCAACTTTTATTGTCAATTTCTCCGATAGGCAACCAGTTTTTCTTCATCTTTTCTCCACACACCTCGGATAAATCTATATCTGCAGTAAGTTTTGCATTTACTTTGGTATTTCCTGCATAAACATATTCAGAGAACCATAGAAGTTCACGGGCGTTAGATATCAAAAACCAGCCATCTTTTAATTCAGGTTCTTCAGAACGAGAAAGTCCACAAACTGTGCATATATCATTCACATAATTATGCTTCATTGTTGGAGTCTCTTCTGCCACTCCCATTTTAAAAAAGCCACATCTGCCACACATTGTATCTGTTCTAGCCTCTGTATGACATGTTTTCTCATAATGCTTAAATATAGTGTCATGACCAATAGCCGGTACAGTATCATAATTATAAAGTTTCAAACCACATACGTTACATTTTGCTGTATTGTAACCAACTTTTGTGCAAGTTGGTTTTGTTACTATTATCGTTGTGTCGTGACCAATAGCCGGTACTGTATCACAATCATAGTATTTCAGGCCGCACATACTGCATTTTGCTGTACTGTAACCAACTTTTTTGCAAGTCGGATTTGTTACTTCTATCGTTGTGTCATGACCAATAGTCGGTACTGTATCACAATCATAATATTTTAAACCACATACGCTACATTTTGCTGTACTGTAACCGATTTTCGAACAAGTCGGCTTTGTTACTTCTATTGTTGTGTCATGACCAATAGCCGAAACTGTATCGTAATCATAATGTTTCATGCCACACATACTGCATTTTGCTGTACTATAACCGATTTTCGTGCAAGTCGGCTTTGTTACTACTATCGTTGTGTCGTGCGGTATTGATGGCACTGTATCGAATATTTTATGACATTTAGTGCAATAAGTAATGCCACAAGACGCACATGTTGGAGCAACATACGTGCTGTCCTTATGCTCACAATTATAATATCTGTCTTCTTCTTTTACAACGACTTCATTTCCGTTCAACACTGGATATTTATCAACACCAATAGACTGGAAAAAAACTGGCACTTCACTATCTTCATTCAACAGATAACAAACTTCTCCACTTGCAAACTGTGTTTCTGTCTTAAATGAAGCAGTGGAATTTTTATAATTATAATAACATTGGGAAGAGGAAGAAAAAATACTACTTCCAATCAAAGGAATTGAACTGTTATAAGAAAAAGATTTTTTTGCCACAGCTCCATTTTCATGGCTTCCAACCAAAGATCCCACTCTCTCTTTGCCTGTAATCTTTCCGACATTATAACAATAGCTCAATGTGGCGCCGTAAGTAGCCCCACAAATTCCTCCGCAACCGAAATCAGAATACAGGTTAATGCTTCCTTCATTATGACACCTGCTAATAGAAGACCCATTAGTATACCCTACAATTCCACCTGTGAATTTTCCTCCTGAGACAGGAATATAATTATGACAATTAACAATTGCCGATTTATATGCATTTCCAGCTACAGCACCAATATTGCTGCCATACGAATTAACAGAACCAGACAAAATTGACAAATTGGAAATAGTTGCCGAGTTTGTAATACCAAAAAAGCCTTGTCCTAAAACAGTAGAATTTCCTGTCACATATAAATTTTTGATACCATATCCTTTTCCATCAAATATTCCACTATATGAGTTACCATTATATCCTATTGAATTCCAACTGCCGATTTCTTCACCACAAACAGAAGACAAATCAATATCTGCTGTCAATTCGGCACAAGCCAATGTATCTTTAGCCACATCGGTAAGACTTCCATTGACCACTCCCGCAAACCATAGCAATTCCTGTGCATTACCAATCTGGTAAGGTTTTCCCTTACTTCCATCTCCATCACTCGGTTTAGTCTGAGCAGTCACTATTAAGCTAAAAAGTGAAAGCAAAATAAGCAATAAATATTTTTTCATATTTCAAAATTATGTATCTATGATAAAATTCGCATTCAAAATATCTTTGCAAAATTAGGAAATCTTTTTCAGTTTATTATTGTACATTCAAAATAAATTGTAACGATGGACGATAGACGATGAACGATGGCAAACAGACGTCGCAGCAGGCGACGTCATCGGCCCCAGCCGACGGCAACTGGTAGAGACGTTGCGCGCAACGTCTCTACGGTCCAGGATTCCCCGCGCACGACAAAAAAGGGTCCAACCTCAATGAGGTTGGACCCTGAAAGCGGCGGCTACCTACTCTCCCGAAATTCAGTACCATCGGCGATAGCGAGCTTAACTTCTCTGTTCGGAATGGGAAGAGGTGGGACCTCGCTGCCATAACCACCTTAATGCCTTATATGATTTTGACTCTGCG
>JAEIGA010000328.1_pt1 | contig 69629 bp, 115 predicted proteins | sample 9270691 | NCBI WGS metagenome assembly JAEIGA01 (sample SAMN17057246, study PRJNA624740) | gut metagenome | biome: biome; isolation source: fecal sample | host: Bos grunniens | place: China: Xizang | collected 2019 | reverse complement strand
ACCCGCCGCGCCCCCCTGTTCCCCCGTTCCGGCGCGCGCATGATACGCCGCGAGCGCCGCGAGCGCCCGCCGCCGCCCGTTCTGCATGACCCGCGCCCCGTCGCCCGCCGTCGCCCGTTCCCGCGCCCCGTCGCGCATTGCGTGCGGATTACTGCACATAACCCGCACACGCCCCCCGTTTTCAGTCAGCGAGCGCCTGGGATCGCGCGCTCACCGCACAGCAGAAATTCGCGCCTGGATATTCGCTTGACGGTGGCATACGGATGTGGTAGGATATAAATGGTTTTCATGGGTGAAAGCCGAAGCGGTAAGCGATTTGGCGTCGTGGTGGTCGCCGGGTAGGCTGCCGCTTCATTTATTGGTGCTGGAGAGGGAAGAAAGGGAAAAGGGGGAAAAAAGGAAAGAGCCGCTGGATCATCTCGTTAGCGTTTTACAGGCTGCGAGGTGGCAGGCGGCTCTTTTATATGTAGTGGCGATGCGGATGGGGTATGGGGGTGGGTTAACAGATGGAAGCGGGAGAGGCGACAGCTGGGTGATACCCGGCTGATTTTTATATACGCGGGTGTGCGGACAGGGAAGAGGGGGCGACAAAAGTAGTGGGTATAATGCTGGGCGAAGGTTGAAAGGAGCGAAGCATGAGGATAGGCCTGATAGATGTAGATGGTGGGAAGTATCCGAACCTGGCATTAATGCGGATCAGTGCATACCACAAGGAACGGGGCGACTCGGTTGAGTGGTGGTGGAGTGATTTTGAGCATTACGATGCGGTATACATGAGCAAGCTATTCAGCGACGCGTACACGAAGGATGTAGCGGAGCCGCTGAATGCGGATGTGGTATACAAGGGTGGTAGCGGGTACTGCATCTATCTGGGCGAAGATGGTAGGGAGCATTTTGACCAAACGAAGAACCGATCGCTTCCGGCGGAGATAGAGGGGAAGTTTCCTGATTACTCGATCTATCCGCAGCACGACTTTGCTGTAGCGATGACGTCGCGAGGGTGTCCGAGGGGCTGCGGCTTTTGTCATGTAGCGCGGAAGGAGGGGCAAGCGTCCGTAAAGGTAGCGGACGTGCGCGACTTCTGGTCGGGGCAGGATGAGATCAAGGTGATCGACCCGAACATCATAGCGTGTCCTGACAAGCGGGACTTGTTGCGGCAGTACCGCGAGACGGGAGCGATCATAGACTTTTCGCAAGGGATAGACATACGGCTCGTGGATGAAGAAGACATTCGCGAGCTGAATGCGATGCGGCTGCGCGACATTCACTTTGCGTGGGACAATCCTAGGGATGATTTACGGCCGTATTTTGAGCGATACACGAAATATGCGACGCACAAGCTTCACGGGCTGTACGGAATGGTGTATGTGCTTGTGAACTACAACTCCACGCTGGAAGAGGATTTATATCGAATCTACACATTACGGGAAATGGGTTTTGACCCGTATGTATCCATATATGACAAGCCGCACGCGGAGAGGAAGCTGAAGGTACTGAAGCAATGGTGCAACAGCAAGCGTGCGTTTTGGAGTACGCCGCGCTTTGAGGACTACGACGCGGATCAGCCGAACAAGCGAAGGGCGGAGCGTAGGGAGCTGGAGCGGAAGCGTGAGGACGTGTGAAGTCTGCAAGAACCGATACAGCGACTGCTCGGTACGAGAGTGTGTGAAGAAGCCGGGTCATTGGATATGCTTTTCCTGTTGCCGGAGATGCAAGTGGAGTTATGTAGCGCTGGTCGGGATCGGATGCAAGGCGTTTGACGCGGTGAAAGCCTCGGAGGATAAAGAGGGAGCGAAGCGTGAAGAAGTGGAAGTGGACGAAGCGGTTTAAAAACTGGCTGATACGGAAGCTTGGCGGGTATACGCGAGATGATCTCGCGAAGCGTCATGATTTTTACGAGGTACGTCATAGCGTGATATATCCGATAAAGCTCAAAGTGACGGATACGATGGAAGATGGGTATGCTCGCTGTATGCCGGAAACGACGGCGCAGATGTACATGGCTCGTAAGTTGGCGGAGCGGATCTACGATGACAAGCTTTACGAGATCAAGTATGAGAACGGGCCGTATGGGACTGTGACTCGGACGATGACGGTAGAGATACTCCCGCCTCGTGACAGGGTGGTGATGCTGTGACGATAGATGAATATCCCTTAACGATATAAATGCGGTGGCGGAATAGACGCGACCGGCGAATATGGTACGCGATGCTTCGGTGTTGTCCTAGGCGGCACTGTCGCAAAGCTGTCCCATGCCGGAGCGGGAACGCTGCAGAGTTCCAGTAGACGCGCGTGATCAGGCGGCATGAGCACTGTCGTTAATTTCGGTGTACGCGGCAACTGATTCCTGATCGTAGGTTGCCCTGCGGGGTGGAAATCCCCGCCCGCATTTATAGATATGCTGGCGTAGCTCAGTCCGGTAGAGCAGGCGACTTGTAATCGTCAGGTCGGGGGTTCAAATCCCTCCGCCAGCTCCAACAGGGGAAAAGGCTCATTCCCGAACATAGGGAATCTTGGAAGCATTGCGCGCGGTCATGGCGCTCTCTGTCTGCGGCAGAAGAAGCTGGAATACGCCCCGAACTGGCCATCGGGGGAATACAGCAAGCGAAAGCCCAGTAAACCTTTTTCTCTGTACCACCAGCGCCGCGTGAAACTCCGAATGGAATGTAGGGCGGTTGACAACTGGAATCCCGTGTCCATGATGACCGGGGTCATCAGATATGTGAGGAGTCGGTTCGAGTCCGGCTCGTGTCCTGGTTCGACTCCGGGGCGCGCTGGGTAGCAATATCATATCTCGCGGGATCTATATGCTGTCATAGTGAAGCGGTCAACACATCGGCCTTTCAAGCCGGAGGCACGGGTTCAAATCCCGTTGACAGCACCACGGAAGCCGTTAAGCTAAATTGTTTGTGACCGCGCGGCACGGCATGATGGCGAAACAGATGTTGCAAATATGACGGTAAAGGCACTTCCGACCAACAGCACCAATTCTTAAGAAAGGAGAAATGATATGGACGCAAAGAGCATTCTGGAAATGAGTCAGGGTGCGATTCTTGAGCGCGTGAACTATGAGATGCAGAAAGTGATCGACAACATCCTTGACCCGAACACAAAGCCGGACGCGAAGCGGAAGCTGACGGTATCGCTTGTGCTGACGCCGAGCGCGGACAGGAAGACCATTACAGTAAACACGACGGCGAAGTCCACGCTTGTTGCCACGGATGCGATCACGACAGGTCTGTTTATCACAAACAACCCCAGCACAGGCGAAATGGTTATCGCTGAAATGGTTCCGCAGATTCCCGGTCAGCTTGATATGGATGGCGGTTATCAGGACGACCCGAAGATTCTCAAGCTTACCAAAATGGCGTAAAGGAGATGAACATCAATGATTAAGGAAGCCCTTGAATATCTCGTTTCTTTGAAGGGAAACAATACCTACGCAATCGGAGGAGATACTTACTCCGATAATGCTCTGCATCGTATTGCTCCGTTCATTCCGCGCCCGGAGAAAATCAATGTCACAGGGCTTGACAGCATCGTCGCGCTGATTCATGCAGAAATCGACAAGGCGCGGGCAAAGCCCATCTTTGTCCAAGTGGATGGGCCGACGGGTGTTTCTGTCTTCACGACATACGATGATCAGATGGAGCGTGACATCCTGTACCGCGCCGTCTGCGATGTCCCCGGCGTAAAACTGGGATACATGGACTATGAGTCCTTTATCATTGCGCTTCGGAGCAAGTTTATTCCGAACGACGATGTAAGCTATCTGCTCGATCTCTTGAGTCGAATCAACAAAGAGAACGGCGTAACGACGAGCGACAACGGAATTACGCAGACCGTGGAAGCGCGTTCCGGCGTTTCGCTGAAGCAGACGGTTACAATCAAGCCCCGCGTTACCCTTGCACCGTACAGGACTTTCCTTGAGGTTGAACAGCCGGAGAGCGAGTTTGTCCTGCGTTTGAATGGCGATGGGGACATCGGTCTTTTTGAAGCGGACGGCGGTATGTGGAAGCTGGCCGCGAAGAAGAACATCGCGGAATATTTCGCCGAAGAACTGTCCGCATATATCAAACTCGGCGAAGTCGTAATTATGAAATAATTCTGCGCTGCGGATGACAGCCGGGAAAGACCGGCACTCTATGCGGGCGTAGTGCAATGGAAGCACGGCGAGGAAGCGCGAGAAGGTAAGTGTGTGTGGCTGCGCGCAGCAGCGGCTTGTTAAGCCGCGAAAAACGCACTGGCTGCCGATAAGACGCAATGGCGGTTCGATTCCGTCCGCTCGCTCCAATCGAAAGCACCGGGCGCGCTGAAAACGGTGTGAGTAGGCCCCCGGCGCACCTCTTTTCAATGTGTCCCATGCCGGGGTTTTGTATGCGGACATAGCTCAATTGGTGGAGCATCGCCCTTCCAAGGCGAGGGTTGCGGGTTCGAGTCCCGTTGTCCGCTCCAGGTTTCCGATACGCGACACTCCTCTTCTCCTTTCTCCAAACATTCGCTTACAGCATTCCTTCCTGCTGTATTTGGCGTATCGGGACTGTCTGTGCGCGTGGCGCATACACGGCGCGGACGAATTATTTTTCAGACTAGCCTGGTCTTACTAAGACGAACGGATGCTACCGATGCGCCGGAGCAGGGCTGAAAAGTTCCGTGGTAAGAGCGGCGTTGATATGTTGCGTGACGCCGAGGAGTGGATGCGGTGAGGCTACGCCGACCAACGCACTCTAGCAGTCGCGTCGAGGCGTTAAGTAGGCTTACGGCTTCATGTTTTCGCCGCTCTTATTGTGCGAAGGGGGCAAAGGCAAATGTTTCAAATAAATTGCGAAGACTGCGGCGCTTCGTTTGAAGCAAAGACAAATAACAGGCGTTTTTGCGACGCCTGCAACAGACAGCGTGACATCGATCGGAAGCGAAATTCCCGGAGAATGTACATGAAACCGCCTGCGGAACATGAGCGTCCGCAGAAACCCACAGTAGATCTTGTGACGGTTGCCGTCGCAGCGCGCAAGGCAGGCATGACATACGGGAAGTATGTCGCGGCAATGAAGAATACAGGGGCGTAGCGTAACGGAAGCGCAGGCGGCTTTGAACCGCAATGAAGGAGTTCGATTCTCTTCGCCCCTGCCAAAAGGAGAAAAAATGGCACTGATAAATGATCCCGCACTATCCCCGTGCCCGATCTGCGGAAAGAAAGCCTATGTCTTGCACGACTATGACTCCTATGACCGCGCAGACTTTGGATGGCAAGCAGGATGCGGAGCGTACTGCGTTGGCGATGGCGTACACGGCATAGACGATTATCTAGCTCCGATGGAGGAACGCCCGCGAGTCTATCATCTGCTTTCTAAGCAGGATGCCATAGACGCATGGAATCGCTGGGTAAAACTGTGGAAGGAGCGGCACAATGAAGCTTGACATTGAACCCGAACGCCTCGGCCCGCTTTGCATCTGCGCCGTGCGCTACTGCCAAGGCAGGCAGACCTATATGCCTGATCTCATTCGGAGCATCGTGCGGCCTATGCTTCCGAAGCTTTCGACGGAAGATATTCGCGTGATGCTCGAAGACTGCGCTTATCAGGCCAGATTCAGTCTTTACGGAGATGATCGCATCGACAAGCCGGGATGGTTGAAGTGGGAGCAGGATCTGCGGGAAGAGCTAGAAAGGAGAACAACATGATGACATTCAATGAATGGGCAGAAGTAATCCACAAGAACGCCGTTGAGCACGGCTGGTGGCACGAGGAGCGTAGCTTTGGGGATATTGTGGCGCTCTGCCACAGCGAACTTTCCGAGGCGCTTGAGGAGTACAGGAACGGCAAACCGATGGCGTACTGCGAGAGCAAATCCTCCGAAAACGGAATGTATGGAATAAATGATCCGTCAGAATGGGGGATTGAATCGAAGCCGGAGGGCATCGCCGTGGAGATGATCGACTGCATCATCCGCATCCTGGACTGGTGCGGAAAAGAAAGCATCGATGTGGACGCGTTGCTCGAAGCAAAGCACGACTACAACCGCACTCGCCCCTATAGACATGGAGGAAAAGCCCTGTGACAGACGACGAACTTCTTTCCGGCATTGAAGGAATGATTGAGCAGGCGCCGAGCCTCGGATTATGCTCCATGCCGTTTCAAATCATACGGGATCATGTCGAGCAGTTGGTGACATCTCGTAACCAACTTCTCAAATACAGGAAGCCGAAGCCTGTGCTTCCGTACCATCTCTATGCGGGGAAATGCCCCTGCTGCGGCGTCGTGTTTCTGGACGACAGCACAGCGTATTGCGGGAACTGCGGGCAGGCTCTTGAATGGGGGAATACCAATGGTGATTGACATCAAAAAAGTTAAAGAGCAGGCTGATTTCTGCCTCAATCTCATGAATCGTCTTTACTCCGACATCAAGGAAGATACATGCACCAACAAGCCTTACGAAACCGTGTGGTATCACACGAGGAAGCAAGCCGATATTATACGGCTACGCCGCGAACTGAATAAGCTGAACAAGCTTCTTGTACCTTGGGGGGATTGATATACTTGAAACGCAGCGCTCTCTCCCATCGGGGCGCTGCGTAGTCTTCGGGGGCGGCGGTCAAAGGAAGCCTAGACAGCTCATGTGACTGATCTCCTCGCATGGCGCTCTCCTGCCAAAGCCCCCATAGTGCAAATTAAAAGACCCGAATCTTCATAATTGTACTCAAAGATTGTAAGTACAGTTATATGAGATCGGGTCTTTTCGTATAAGCATATTTTACTGTACGCTACGGTGTACGCTACGCAATTCATTTTTTCGCGTCGGCGGACACTTTTTCGCGCTTCTGATCAGACAAAACGAAAGAAATTCGGAAAAACAAAAATCCCGCAAGCCATTGATAATCAAGGCGTTGCGGGATTCACTGGCGGAGAAGATGGGATTTGAACCCATGCTCGGCTCAACACCGACTACTCCCTTAGCAGGGGAGTCAATTCGGATAAAGAATGCCCTGTTTTCAATGCCTAGCGGGTTTTGATATTCGCATTGTTCGCTACGAGTTCGCTACCGGATTTGATTCTTTCTTTGCTGGCATCTGGTTTACTGCTGCGTGTGTTGCATCGCTTCCGAGGTGGATATACCTCTGCGTGGTCGTGATCTTGCTGTGCCGCATGACGCTCTGAATAACTGGAGCGGACAGATTGAGCCGCGCCGCTTCCGTGCCGGTCGTATGGCGGCAGGAGTATGGCGGGAGATTGCGGACGCCGATCCGCTTCAGCGCTTCATGGTAAGCTTCGTAAAAGTTGTCTTTATTCATTTGGACAAGCTTTCCCTTGTCCGCCCTTCCATTTTCGGAATCAATTTCCATCAAGTCTTGCAAAACAGGAAGGATGAAGTCGGGGAATACGATTGCGCTTTGCTTTCTGGTTTTTGTCTTTTTCCCGCATCCGTAGATTTCACAGCGGTCTGTATCAATCATATCTTTACGGCAGGACAGAAGCTCTCCGGGCATCATACCAGTGTAGATCATCAGCAGAATGTATCCGGCGAACGTCTCTCCCTGTCCATACGCAAGCCATATCGTTTGCACTTCTTCCGCCGTGAACGGCTCAGATTCCTTTTCGTCTAGCTCCGGCAAAACGATATACTGCGCGAGATTGTCTTTTACAAATTGATCGGGAAGCGCCTTGCGATAAATATGGGAAAGGAGAGTCTTGATGTCCCGCGCCGTGTAATAGCTCATTGAATTATCGTCCGTAAGCGTCTGCAATTCGGCTACGGTGAGCGTGTCGATCCTGCGTCCCATGATGCTGTCGATACGCTCCCGCGCCTTTTTGTAGGCGCTTTTTTTGCTGCTGGACAGCTTCGGATAGTCAGTCTTCTCCCATTGCGTGTATAGATCGAGCAAAGTCGGCACTTTCCTGCTCTCCGGAGCGCGGAGCGTTTCAATATAGGCAAGCGCGTCCTTCTTCGTGGCGAATCCGCCCTTTGTGCGACGCTTTTGCTTATATCTCTTTTCCCCTTCGATCACGCAAGCCTGAGAATACAGCGTCACCTGGGCGTACCAGGATGCCCCGCGCTTATAAACGCGCCCTTGTCCGTTTCCGCGCTTTGTGCGTCGAATAGGCTTATTCTCCTGCTTCCAACCGCACGCGCCGCAGAACGGCGCGTCAGCTACCTCTTTTCCGCACTTTACGCAGACCATCAATCCTCAATCTCCCGAATCAGCATCTTTGCGACGCCAAGAACGCGGCAATGCTCCAAATCCTCTCCGGTAATGGTAATGGGCTTGTAGAGCGGATTCACAGGCCGAAGCGTCATCCAGTCTTCCCCCATGACGTACTCGACGCGCTTTAGCGTGCCTGCCTCGTCACCGTAGATCACGACGCCGACCTGACCGCTCCTGTCCATCGTTTCCTGCCGAAGCACGAGAACATGGTCGCCGTCCTTGTAATCCGGGTACATGCTGTCTCCCTTTACGCGCAGCACAAAGTAGTCCTGCGGATCGCGCCCATGAAGATAGGAACGGGGAATCTCAATGCTGTCGCCTGTCCAGTCCTCATATGCGATACGCTCATATCCGGCAGCGACACCGCCGATAATTGGGAACTGGACAGAATCCTGCGCGACAGACGGTGCGGGCATATAGTTCTTCGCTGTCAACTTCTTTCCTGTGATGTCATCCGCAGACACTCCAAAATAAAGGGCGATTGCTTCAATACGCTCCATAGGGGCGACTTTTTTGGCCGTTTTCCATTTACCAATAGACCCATTCCCAAACCTCATTTTACTTTCAAGCTCGGCAACTTTCATGTCACGGCTCAGACAGAGCGCCCTGATATTTGCCACGATCAATTCGTTTTTCTTCTTTACTGCTTCCATGTCTTCCATTGTCAATCACGCCTCCGGGTTAGAAAAAATAGAAAATAGGGATTGACAAAATAGAAAAAATAGCTATAATAGAAAATGTGAGCAACAAAATACCACGCCCCCCTGACAGCGGACTTCTACTTTTTCTATTTTGTTGTGTGGCAACTCCAATTATAGAAAATTATCTATCCGTTGTCAAGGGGGTAGCTCACAAAGGACTCCATAGCATAGGAAAGGAGGGGCAAATTGGACATTTCTGTGATCGTAGACAAGTGCTACGAAAAAGGGATGACCGTCGCAAGCCTTGAACGGGTGTTGAAATTCTCTAACGGAACGATTTCCAAATGGAGAACGAGCAATCCGAGCGTGGCGAAGGCAAAGGCCGTAGCGGACTTTTTCGGTTGCACGATAGAGGATCTGCTTACCGGCGGGAAAGGAGCGCCAGGCCATGACGGTTGACGAGATCAAGGAAAGCCGCGAGATATTTCTTAATCCTGCGGACATCGCTCCTGTCGTTGGCTGCGATCCGAACTGGATTCGGAAAGCGGCGCACGAAGCGCCGGAGCTGATTGGTTTCCCCGTCTGTGTGATCGGAACACGGACGAGGATTCCGCGCAAACCTTTTCTGCGATTTATCGGAGAGGACGACGAATGATGGACGGCGAGTGGACAGAATGGCTCGGCAAAAAGCGGAGGAGTCTCCCGCTTTATCCGCAAATCGACTTGGCGATTCGCGGAAAAGGCACGATGCCTGATTTTTTTGACGCTGTAGGAATATCCAGCACGTCCTACTACAAAATGCAGAGAGGTTCGTCCGTGCCGACCAAGAACACAATCGACGCGATTTTGAACTACACAGGATTGACCTACGAGAAAGCATTCAGGAAGGACTGAACGCTATGAACCGAAGAAATCGTAGACGCAGACAGAGAATCATAGCCACGATTCTTGTTAACTTTTTCGGCGCGTTAGGTCTTATTGCCGCGCTATTCGCGGTCTGCGGAATCGCCAGCCTGCTTCTAAGAGCTTGTGGGGTGCAATGATGAACTACTTGTGCGAGAACTGCGGAGCGCTCTTCGATGAGCCGGAATGCAAATGCTGGCGGGAAAGCCACGGAGAGGGAATCGTAGAGGATTGGGAGATTCCTGTTTGCCCCGTTTGCGGCGACGAAGACTTTGAGGAGATAGAAAACGATGTCTACGATGAGGATTCACTTTGAAGACAGAGCAAGCTGGCTCGCGGGTCGGATGCGCGGCATCGGCGGAAGCGAGGCGGCGGCCGCCGTCGGTCTTTCCCCGTGGCAGACGCCTCTTGGTCTGTGGAAGCTGAAGATCGGAACTGACACGCAGAAGGACCTTTCGGACAACGCCGCAGTACAGCAGGGGAATTTCATGGAGCCGATTCTTCGTGATTTCTATGCGGCGACACACCCGGAATATCGCGTATTTCACTTCCCCTACGACATTCTCTGTCAGGAACAAAGACCGTGGCTCTTTGCCACGCTCGACGGAGAACTGCATGAGGAGTCCGGGCGCATTGGAATTCTCGAAATCAAGACAGCCACGCCGAACGGCAAGGTCGGATGGGAAAAGTGGTCAAACGGGCAGATGCCTGAATACTACTTCTGTCAGGTGCTTCATCAACTGCTCGCGACGAATTACGACTTCGTGCGTCTCTTTTCGGCGCTCTACTCCATGAACGGGGATATAACGCTCCGGGAATACGAGATTGAGCGCGAAGACGTAGGAGAAGATCTCAACTGGCTGGCGGAGAAAGAAGAAGAGTTCTGGAGAAAAGTACAGCGGCAGGAGATGCCCGGAACGCCGCTGATTCTGTAAGGAGAAAGGAGAACAGATGGGAACTTTGGTAGATGAAAACACGCTGTCGCAGTGCGGAATGATTCTGACCTACATGCGTGAGCATGGCGCGATCACACAGGCGGAAGCCGCCGAAAAACTCGGATGCTGGCGTCTAGGCGCAAGAATCTGGGATTTGAAATCGCGCGGGCATAACATCCGCCGTGAAATGGTGACAGAAAGGAACCGTTTCGGGAATCCCGTGCGATACGCCAGATACTCGCTGATCGAGGAGGCGGGGGCATGAGCGCGATACTTGGAGGAACATCCATTTATATCGCTGGTAAAATGACCGGATTGCCGGATCTCGGCGCGGAGAAATTCAATGCAGCGGCAGAGCGGCTGAAGTCCGGCGGATATATCGTTCTGAATCCGGCAAGTCTTCCTGCTGGCCTTTCTCCGAATGTGTATATGCCGATCTGCATTGCCATGATCGAAGCTGCGGACTGTGTATACGCTTTGAACAACTGGCATGACTCGCCCGGAGCGAAGCTAGAAATCCTGTACGCGACGTATCAGCACAAGAAAGTCCTGTATGAGCCTGACGAGGAGGAAACGATATGAGCGGAGAGATGACCGAATTCCGAATCACTTCGGATCTCGCGGCGATTCGCCAGCAAGTGATCACCGCGAACTTTGAGGAAGTGCGCTCGTGGCTCGACGAGAATCTTGAGCCATACCGCAACCTGGCCGTTACTGCGGACGGCATCTCCACGGCGAAAGCCTATCGCGCCAATATCCGAAAAGTGCGAGACCGCATCGACGGATGCCGTAAAGAGGCAAAGGCGGCGGCGCTTGCCGCATATGCGCCTTTTGAGGAGCGGTGCAAGGAACTGACCGGGCTGTGCGAGGAAGCGGCAAACGCGCTCGATGTACAAATTAAGGACTTCGAGCAGCGGGAAGCGGAAGCCAAAATCGCGCGTATCCACGAGGAATACGACAACCTTGCGGATGAGGAAATCCGCGAATATCTCCCTTGGGGATGCGTCAATAACCCCAAATGGGGCAACAAGGGATATTCCTTTGACGATGCCGTGGACGAAATCGCGGCGGCTATTCAAAGGGTAAAAAACGACATCATCGCAATTCGGGAGAACGGCGGCGAGGACACGGCATATCTGCTCGACTTCTACAAGCAGCACCGCGATCTGTCCGCTACGATTCGCAAGGCATCCGAACTCATGACCATGCGGAAACGCGAGGAACAGCGCGAACGCGAGGAAGCGGAGCGCAGGGCGGCTCGGGAACGGGAAGCAATTGCGGAAACGAAGAACGAGATCGAGGTTGAGGATCACGCAGTTGCCATTCCCCCGAAGCCGGAAGCTGTCGCACAGAGCGAACTCGTTACGATTGATTTCCGCGTAACATGCACCAAGAAGCAGCTGACCGCCCTTGGCGAGTACATGAAGGAGAACGGCATCAAGTACGGAAGGTGTGTCTGATGACGATGTACGAAAGCGCGGCAGGGGCCGTGAGACCGTGGAACAGCCTCGACGCCGAAAGCGAATTCTATGAACTTCCTCAACAGCAGTCCATAGAGGTTTGCCTTACATGTAAACACTGTGCGTCTCGCTGTGACAACTGCCCTGACTGGAATACGACGGGAATCGGAAGACCGAGGAAGACCGTGGATACGAAGAAGCTGTCCGAACTGCTCCGGCTCAAAAGGTGCAACGCCGAAGTATGCTCCGCGCTCGGTATCAGCGAGAGGACGCTTCAGCGTCTGAAAAAAACAATTGATTTGGAGGATCATTCATGAAAGCGACAAACGCAATCGTAGCGGCGCCGAAAGAGAAAAAGACATTCACCCAGGTAATCTCCGGGGACGGCGCTCAAAAGCTCATCCGCGCATCCTTGCGCGATGACGCCTCTGTCAAGCGCTTCACGGGAACGCTCATCAGCGTCGTGAACGCGTCCACGCAGTTGAGCCAGTGCGATGCTGGCAGCATCATCTCCGCCGCTCTGCGCGGCGAGGGCGCTGGGCTGAACTACGGCCACGGATACTATGTCGTTCCGTATGGCAAGTCCGCTTCTTTCATTATGTCCTACAAGGGCTATATTCAGCTGGCTCTTGCGACAGGGCTGTACGCGGACATCGACTGCATCGAAGTGCGCGAGGGCGAGCGCAAGGGGCGCGACAAGCGCACCGGGAAGCCCGTCATTGATCTGAGCGTCTATGAGACGGACGAGGAACGGGAACAGCACGATGTAATCGGCTACAAAGCCTACTTCGAGCTGAAGGACGGATATTTCCGCGAGGAATACTGGACGGTTGACGAACTGCTTCGCCACGCGGACAGATACTCGCAGGCATTCAGCCGCGACCTCTACCTCAAATGGAAGACGGGCAAACAGCTCACCAAAGACGAGCAGTATACCGTCCAGAACGGCTCACCGTGGTACACGAGTACTGATCGGATGATGAAGAAGACCGTCCTGCGCTCCCTGCTCAATAGCGGCTATGCGCCCCTGTCCAACGAGGTCAAGTCCATCCTCGACCGCGAGAGCGAGAGCGGCGAGGGCGATACAGCGGATATCTCTGACGTTATTCCTGCCGATTTCTCCGTTTCTGAGGAAACTGGAGAGGTCGTTGAAGCAGAGCCGGTCGTTGAGGAAGCGCCGCAGACCGTGGACGATAAACCGCATCGCGGCAGACGCAAGAAGACAGAAGAAGAGCATGACGATGATGCCGTTACGAACTTCTTCGGTGAAGACGCATGAGCATCATTTACAGCAAAGAGCAGGACGGAACACTGAACGTCCTCGTTTGCGGCAAGGTCACGCGCGACGCGGAAACCAAACAGAACAATCATGGAACGAAGGTCAAATTCTCCGTAGCCTATGGAAAGAAAAAGTACATGGACTGCGAGGCGTGGATGGACAGCCCAGCAGGAACCGTGGCTGCATGTCTGGAAGCCGGAGATTGCGTAGGCGTTTCAGGAACGCACCGCACATGGGAATACAACGGGAAAACCTATGCTTCCATAGACGCGGATATGATCTTCACACTTCCTCAAATTTCTTCCGAACCATTGGCACAGAGTCCTTCCGAATCTGCTTCTTCCGGCTTTGAGGAACTGGAAGACGATGATGACGGAGAACTCCCTTTTGAATAACGGGTTACGCCTCCCGCATCAAAAGGCGAAGAAAGGGAAACTACCGATCTATGAGCGCGAATGTAGGCGGATACCTTCGTGGGCCGTGGTGGACATGTGAACGAGACGCAGAAACGCAGACACGCAGATGCTTTGTGATCGCGTGGGGGAACATCGTCACGCAGCCGAAAGAGAAATTCCGAGAGACCCGTGCCGTACAGTTTGCAATCAAGACAGGGCGCGGCGCGGGAAGAAGCGAGAAGCATCTTGTTTGTGTCTGCTTCGGAGAAACGCACTCGGCAGTCGTCATGCGGGCTATGGAACACGGCGACGTCGTCCTCGTGTGCGGGACTTGGGTCGAAAGACTCAAATCCCGCACAAAGAAAGGAATCAAACCGACCTACGAGTGCCGGGTGAACTTCATTATTCCGCAGGGGCTTCTTGCTTTCCTGCTTGACCTCTACAGTACCCCATCCATCACGAGCGCCGTTGAAGAACGGCAAAATGAAGATTCAGACGTCTGGGAGAGCGACTGAAATGGCTGAAAAACGATATTACTGGCTGAAACTTCAGGAAGACTTTTTTTCTTCCAAGCGTATCAAAAAGCTTCGCAAAATCGCAGGAGGAGATACCTACACTATCATCTATCTCAAAATGCAGCTTCTCTCTATCCGCAATGGCGGCGTGCTGAAATACTCTGGGCTTGAGTCCTCTTTCGCAGAAGAACTTGCGCTTGATTTGGACGAGGAAGCGGAGAATGTCGCAGTAACTCTTCAGTACCTTATGTCCGTCGGACTGATTGAAACTTCAAACAACTTTGAGTTTCTTCTTCCATTTGCCGCAATGAATACGGGATCTGAGGGAAGCGGTGCGAAGCGCGTCCGTGACTTCCGGGAACGGCAAAAAGCGTTACAAGGTAACGCAGATGTAACGCGAGTGAAACAAATCAGTAACGGAGAGAAAGAGATAGAGATAGATAAAGAGAAAGACCCCCCTATATCCCCCCCGGAGAAAGTGGAAAACCCGTTTGATGGCGAACTGCGGGATGCCTTTGAAGATTGGCTTGCTTACAAGCAAGAGAAGCGGCAGCCCTACAAGCCACGAGGACTCAAGAGCCTTATCTCGCAGATTCAGCGTTACGCAGAGCAATTCGGTGAAGAGGAAACTGCAAACGCAATACGGAACAGTATGGCGAGCAATTATCAGGGGATAGTCTTTGACCGCCTTGATAGAAGAAAAGGCGCTACGGCAGACACGCGGAGGCGGGCAAAAGCGCCGGACGAATACAGCAGAAAGGGAGACTTCTTCGAGGATGAATAGTGACACGCTCGTGGACGTCGTTTTGGATAACGCGATCAAAGGCTTCAAGCGGCGGGAAACGGACTTCGAGGAAGATGGAATCATCTACTGCGGAAAGTGCGGCCAACCGCGTCAGGCGTGGATCGACTGGATTCCAGATGATGAAGGCAATGTAACGAAGCGTCTTGTCCCAGTGATTTGCCGCTGTGATGCAGAAGAGGAAAGAGAACTTCGGGACAGGGAAGAAGAGGAAAGCTTCAAAACCGGGATTCGCCGTATTCGCTCTGTAATCGACGCGGCGGAAGCAAAATGGTCATTCGCGCAGGATGAGAATCCGAACGGGAAAATCTCTTCTACGCTCAAACGATATGTAGAGCGCTGGGAAGAAATGCGGAAAGAGAACATGGGAATCCTGCTATACGGCTCAAAAGGAACCGGAAAGTCTTTTTACGCTTCCTGCCTCGTCAACGCAATGGAAGAGAAGCGAAAATCAAGCGCAATCGTATCGACTGCATCCATTATGTCCACAATGCAGAGCAGTTGGGACAAGCAGGAGATCATAGACGCTCTTTGCAAGCTTCAGCTTCTTGCGTTGGACGATCTTGGCGCGGAGCGGGATACGAGCTACAGCGCGGAACTGATGTATTCCGTGATTGATGCGAGATACAGATCGAGAAAGCCGACGGTGGTTACGACGAATATCTCGCTTGAGGATATGAAAACGGAAACCGATTTGTGGAGAAGCCGCATCTATGACCGCATCATCGAAATGTGTCCGATAACGATATTGATGGCGGGAGAGAGCAGACGAGGGAAACTTGCGGACGAACGGAAACAAATCGCGCGGGAACTTCTGAAAGGAGACGCATAGATGGGTTGGAAGAGAATCCACGTGGAAGACATACTCGGAGATAAATTCGTTTGCCCGCATTGTCACATGTCGCAGCGTTACGGAGATACGCCGTTTTGCCCGAACTGCGGGAAAAAAGTCCGTGAAATGACGGCAGAAGAAAACTTCCTAATGGAATGGATTAGGGAAGAATACGAGGACGGTCACGAATGGGCGTAAGACGCAATACAAAGAACCGTTTGACGCTCATCCGTAATTGCGCCATTTGCGGAAAGTCGTTCCTCACGACAGCCGATACACCGTTTATGCGCGGCGTAGTTTCGGACGGAAGACAAATCACATGCTACTACTGCTCCGAGTCCTGTAAGCTCGCGTCCTACAAACACCGTTTCGACGGGAAAGCAAAAGAGCGGAAAAGAGAACGGGATAAAAACCGAGACAGATCGGAATGGTGGAAAAAATACTACGCAGAACACGGAGAAGAAAAACGCGAGCGGGAGCGGAGAAGAAGGGCTGATATGAGCGAGGAAGAACGCGCGGAAGAAGGGCGGTTTTACCGCAAAAAGAGAAAACTGTTGGAGGCGGCAAATGGGAATTGACATCAACAGACTATCTCCGTGGGCGCAAAAGCAAGTGCTGGCAAAGTATCGCGCGGAATTGGCAAAGCGCGGCGTGCCGAAGCCGCAGGATGGAAGATCGGGCAACAGAAAATATAACAACACCCCTGCGGACAGGCAGGGCGCAGAGGGCGTAAAAATCCGATTCGACTCGCAAAAAGAGGCGAGGAGATACGACGAGCTGATGCTCCGGCTCAAGGCAAATCGGATACAAGACCTAAAGCTGCAGCCGCAATTCACATTGCAGGAAGCATATACGACGGCAGACGGAAAGCGCGTCCGCGCGATTCGATACCAGGCGGACTTTTCCTACTTCGACTGTGACCGCGACATGGACGTCGTTGAGGACGTAAAGAGCAAGGCTACAAAGACGCGCGTGTATGCGATTAAGAAGAAACTGATGCTGGAGAAATTCGGGATTGAAATCGAGGAGATCGAGTAATGCGGCTTTTGATGAAGTGTAAGGACACGGTTTGCAATATCAAAGTGGACTTCATCGAGAAGCGAGAAGACGTGGTATTTGCCTACCGCCGCCCGTCTGGAAGCATGACGGCAACGGAGTTCGTTGGGATGTTTGATCTCGGAAGCGTTGACTTCCTTTATGTGACAGAGGATAGGGGGTAACAAAACGAAAGGAACGTTCATTAAAGGACTCGAAACGCCGAACAACTGCTCGCAATGCATTTTCTTCGATGATAGTTTATGCCTTTGCGAACGGGATAACGGAATCGAAGTTGACCTATACGAGCGCAGGCCGAAAGAATGCCCGCTCGTTGCGTGTGAACTTATCATGACGGGGGGGTGATGACGGGGTGAAGCACTATGGCGATATTAAAACAATGGACGGGGCGAAAATCGAGCCTGTCGATGTCGTGAGTTTTGGTGCGCCCTGTTAGGGTCAGGATTTGTCTGTCGCGGGAAAAAGAGCCGGAATGCGCCACGAAGACCGTGGAGATGAAGAAACAACGCGAAGCGGACTCTTCTTCGAGGCGATTCGCGTGATAAAGGAGATGAGAGAGCATGATAAGAGTCTTGGAAGGACAGGAAAGTCTATTCGCCCCAGATACGCCATCTACGAAAACGTCCCTGGAGCACTCTCATCGCCGGGAGGCGAGAACAAAGGAGCGGACTGGCAAGCGGTCGTTACAGAACTCGTCCGCGTCGTCGAGCCGGAAGCGCCCGATGTGCCTATGCCTGAAGCGGGATGGGCATACGCCGACTGCCTCTATGGCGTGGGAGCAGACGGAGTCCCGTTTTCACTCGCCTGGAGACTTACAGACGCGCAGTATTTTGGAGTCGCGCAGCGCAGGGCCAGACTGTGCGTCCTGGTTGACTACGCCGGACTTACAGCGCCTTGGATTTTGCTTGACGGTGAACTTGACTTCGCGACCGAGAATGGAGAACCGCTCTCGGTTATCAGAAATTCTCGAAGCGGCTCCGGATCGGTATCGGCTTTCGGCGAAAGCTTGTCAGGGAATCCTGAACAGAGCTTCCCGTCGCGGGAAAGAACTGCCGGAGGAACTGAAGTTGGCATTGGAGAACCAAGCGAACCCGTCACGCTCAAAATTCGCGGCGGGCGCGAAATCGACAGCGCAGGAAAGCGAGCCGGAAAAGGAGCACTGATACAGCGCGACATGAGCGCTACGCTCGGCGTGAGCCAGGATCAGACGCTGATTCAGCCGTGCCTGAATCCTTGGGACGTGCAGAGCAAGCACATCCAGCCGCCTGACGGTATCGCCGAGGCGCTTTACAGCGGCGAGTGCAGATACGGCGGCGGAGAGAGCTACGCATTCACGCAAAACCAAAGGGACGAAGTCCGAGACCTTGGAGAGGTCGCGGGGTGCATAGCCGCCGAGCCGGGGATGCGTCAGCAGACCTATGTCGCTGTGGACGTCTACAACCAGACTATCGAAGGAGAAGTAAGTCCTACCGTTACTGCGGCTGTCGGCGGAAGCAATACGAGCGGCCCGAAAATTATGTCCGCCGCCGGATTCAAGGGCGGAAACAGCGAGAAAGCATACGGGATAGGCTATGAGCAGGAAATGTCTCCGACGATTCCCGCCGCGAACAGCGGAACAAATCAGGCGCCAACGATCGTCATGGCGGTCGATTGCCGAAACGGAACGGAAGACCCGGAAATAAACGGAACGCTTCAGGCAAAACCAAACGGCGGGATAAGCTACAACCTGAATAATGTGGTAAGGACAATCCCGATTGAGGGGAACGGTTCGCACAGCCTTAACGGGAACAACATGGCGCGGACGGTGGCATACGGCATCGACCAACAGGGAGGCAAGGGCGGAGCGAACTACGCGGAGGAAGTCATGCCAACGATTCTGTCGGACAGCCACGGAACGCCGCACGGCGTAGCAACGATTCCCCTCGAGGGCAACGGCAGCAGACCGAGCCACTTCGGAGCCGGTTACGGGAAGAACGGAGATCCCAGTTTCACACTCAATCATGTCGAACAGCACGGCGTTGCCGTGACTTATGACGCTCGCGGGAACGGAGATGGAAAGACTGCCTGTACCCTGACAGGAGACCATCAGGACAGGGTGACGGACTACACGGCGCTCGTCGTGAAGGCGGATGGAGTTGTTTCCAAAGGAAACGGAGAAGCGTGGACTACGCCGGAGCGCGCGACGTCGGTTACGGTCGGCGGCGGACAGGCGGGGCAGGGATATCCTGCCGCGCTGGTAACAACAGATGAAGCGCGATGATCCAATCGTCCTTGAAAGCAATCAGAACCACGCGACGATAACAAGCACGGGAGTAAGCCCTACGCTCCCTGCAAGCATGGGAATGGGCGGGGGATATGTACCGATGATTGTAGACGCGCTGCCGTTTGACACTACGCAAGTCACGTCTCCAATGAACTGGTCTGTGCCGCACTGGGGGGATGCATGTCATCCCCTCGCGGCAGAGCAACACCACCCCGCCGTCGTGATCCGAGAAGTGGAGAGTGAAGATATGCCGGGAGAAAAGCCAAGCGGTTGCAGTTGGAACGGAACACAAATATCTCCGACCCTGACGGCAAGAAACGCAAACGGGGCGCAGCGGATGCCTGACAAGGAGAACTTTACTGCTGTGCTGACCTATGGGCTTGACAGAGCATCATATAACCAAGGCAAAAACGCAAAGTTTGACTTTTCGGTCGAAAAAGAAATGATAGGCGCGCAAGTCGCAAAAGGACCGGGCGCTGTAGGAATCGAAGGAGGTGATGCTATGACGAGCGTGGTAAGAAGACTTACTCCGCTTGAATAGCGATTGCGAGAGATTGCAGGGATTCCCGGACGACTGGACTCTCATCGGTGAGCCGGAAGAGGTCGAGGTCAAGGACTACGACACAGAATGGATTCCCGGAAAGGACTGCAAGTACTCCAGCGTCAGAGAGGCAATGCTTGAGCATTATGGATGGGATATTGAAGCGGACGATGAGGAATATGACCCCGAATACGACCAAGACCCATTCGATCCGAAAGAGTACGGATTTGTAGAACGAAAGTTCCAAGTCGGATCTCACAAGGAAATTCAGTACTTCTACACCGACCGCTTCGGAAAGAAAAAGAAATGCTCCGACTCAAGCCGCTACAAAGCGCTCGGAAACAGCATCGCGGTCGGCTACGCGAATCAGCAGAGCGGCTTCTGGTGCTGGCTCGCTCGCCGCATCGCAGCACAGTATGAGCGCCAGATTACGATGGGAAGCCTCTTCGACGGTATCGGCGGATTCCCGTTGGCCTTTCAGGCGTGCGGAGCCGTGCCGCTCTGGGCGAGCGAGATCGAGGAGTTCTGCATTGAGGTGACCAGACGCAGATTTCCAGAGGAGGGATCTGAATGATTGGAGACGGCAAAACATGCGCGGATATATGTAAACACGCTCCCCCCAAAAAAGGAAAGTGGCCTTGCGAGGACTGCGATATTCGATTCCATGACAGAGCGGAAAAGCCGACCAACGCCGCAGATGCCATAGAGGAACTGCAACGAATAAATCAGCTCTTGGAAAGCGACAGGGACGTAGAGAGGCAGCTTCGCCTTGCGGCAGAAGAATGTTGCCCCCGCTGGTTCGGCGTTGAGGAGAAATTGCCGGAAGAGCAAGAATGGGTATTAACCTACCGCAACGAGATGATATGGCCTGCATATCGCAATTCGCTCGGCGAGTGGGTAGACGAAGGCGGGATAGTGTCATATATAACCCATTGGATGCCACTACCAGACCCGCCGGAAGAGGAGGAAGAACAATGCGAAAGCTGAACATAATCGTGCTCGTGCTGATCTGTGCCGCGCTGCTGATTGGCGCGGCTCAGTGGACGACGAGGCAGGATAAAGCTCATCAAATCGCCAACCTGGCGCGGGAAATCGGGCTTCCTGAAGATAGCGTGATCATCACAGAGGCGTCGGTGCTGTGGTGGGCAGAAGAGGAAGATGCGCGGATACTCGCCAACGTTCTCGCCCACGAGTGTCCCTATTGCAGCGACAGGCAACAGGAGCTTACCGCACAAGTGGTACTTAATCGTGTCGCTGACCCGCGTTTTCCGAATACGGTTCGAGAAGTCGTGGAACAAGTGAATTACTTCACGCAACCGGACGGAAGCGTGAGGACGGTGTATCAGTATCACCCGACATACACGCAGAATCTTCCTGAGTACGCCACCGCGAATGAAACGATGAAACGTTGCTTTGCGAGCGCGGTACGGGCGCTCATGGGAGAGGTAGAGTGTCCTCCAAATGTGATCTACCAGAGCAATTACAACCAGGGAACCGGAATCTACGAAAAGATCTCCGTAGATACAGGCGCGTGGAGATCCGTAACATACTTCAACTTCGGGTGATTGGCATGGGAAACTGTCAATTCTGCGATATGCTGGACACGTATCAGAAAATCTGGGCTTTCAAAAAAGAAAACCCGGAACTGTACGGCGAAGAATCCGACATGGAGCATGATGCCTCTGTCGCGCTTGTCACATGGGACTGGAAAAAGGCGCACAAGAGAAGCGCGTCGAGGACAGTAAGCTACCGTTATCGCGGCTTGGGATATGCGCTGAATTACTGTCCTGAATGCGGCCGCAAAATCGACCTGAAAAGGAAGAGAAGATGAGCAGAAAGTGCGTGAGATGCGGGGAGCCTCTGCCGGAGGGGTGCGCGAAAAAACGGGTATTCTGCGACGAGTGCAGGAGACAGTACCAAAGAGAGTATGTCGCGCAGAACAGATCCTATATCCGGCAACAGGAAAGAGAGCGCGAAGCTCGAAAGCGGGCGGCTGCAAGGGCAAAAGCAAAGGAAAGCGATCCGAAATCACTTTCTCAGCTCGCGAGGGAAGCGCATGAACTGCAAATCACCTACGGAAAGTACATGGAGCTGCTGGCTGGAGGCGGGCTGGAACGATATTGCCGAGAGCACGGGCTGAAAATGCCGGAGGAAAAGTAATGCGGGAAAAAAGAGACGGAACGTGCTTTCCAGAGCGCCTGCAATATCTCCGCGAAAAGCGAAAAATGTCCCGGCTGGTTTTAGGTCAGCTCTGCGGCTTGAGCAAAAACCAAATCGGCAGATATGAGCGCGGAGAGAGAGAGCCTACGGGCGAGGTACTTTGCGCCTTGGCGGAATACTTCGGATGCTCTGTAGACTATCTTCTGTGCAGAGATGAGGACGATTACCTATGACCAAAAACGAACAGGAAATAATCTTTTCCAGGCTGCAAAGCGCGCTCGGCGACGAGATCGCGCTTTTCTGCCTTTGCGCTGTGTTTGATGTGCCTTACGAGGCGGCGAGCGACGCAGAAACATGGAACGAGTATCTTGCGGAAAAAGAGAAAGGCTCGTTTTCGGATGGCATCACAGACATACAGGCGGCGGTTCTTGCGGGTTTGCCGTCGCAGGAGAGATGGGAAACGCTGTGGGGAGAGGGATATTCCGACTCCGACTATAAACAGCTTGACGATCTTTACCGCACTATGACTGCCCAGCTTGACGCGACCGGAGGAATAGATCCGCAACAGGACGATACAGCTCGAACATGCGCGATGATGGCGCTTCAGAGGAACAAACTCATCCGAAGCAAGGATAAGGACAGCATCGCGATGGCCAAAAACCTTGACGGCATGATCCGCGAAAATCTGAAAGACGCGAACATGAGAAAGGCGGACATCCTGCCGAGCGCGCAGCAAAGACCGGACGGTTTCGTGGATGCTCTTCGCAAAAAGTACGGTCTGACGATGGAAATGACCAAGGACGACGTGCTGCAGGCATTCTTCAACTGGTGCAGGAGCAAGCATTACCCGGAAACCATCGACGCGGAGGAACACGCAATGATGGCTATCCTGCGGACGATGCAGAAAAACGACGATCTCCCGGAACCGACGGAACTCCCGGACGCTTTTGACTTTGGGCCGTATGAAGCGCAGTTTGAAAGAGAGCCGAATGAAGTGGAGCAGGAAGCCTACGAATATCTCCAAATCGTTCGCGGAGAGTATCACGAGGGTAAAACAGATGGGCAAGCATAGAAGAGACTATGTATGGACAGGCGCGGACACAGGATGGGTGCGGAAACGGCAATACTCAGATGCCGAGTATGAAAACCTAGGAGAAGGATGGCCGTATCTGATCGCGCTATTCCGTTGGTTTCCGGATTTTTTCCTTGATCTATTCCACAGGGAAGACGCGGACTTCGACCTTGCTTTCATTCAGAGAATATTCCTGCGGATCAACGCGAACTATCAATATGTGGACAACACGACATGTCGTGGCGGCACAAAGAGCTATTGCAGGCAAAGCGGCGGCGAAACAGAAGGTCTTCTGTGGCCTGGTGAAACGGTAGCCGTTGTCGGCCCAAGCTTGAAGCAGACCGCAAAAATCGCGAGCGACATCCAAAAGCAGATCGAGAACAACTATCCTGGGTTGACCGCGCTATGGACGCTGGAATCGGACAGTCAGGACAGATTTGTAATCTCCACGCCTTATAATTCCCGCATCAGCATCGACAACAAGCGAGGCGTTACCGTTTATCGTGCGACGGCAGAGGAATCAGCGCAGGAAGAAAAGCCTCCGTTTGACGCGGAAAGCTATAAAAACGTCGTGATTCCTGCCGTGCGCGGCGAGTACAAGGTCAACGGGAGAAGAAGCCCTGCATATATCTCTTTCAAACAGCAGAGCATCACGAGCGCGGGAAGAAGACAGCAGTTTGCCTATGAGAACCGGAAGAACCACCGCTATATGATGGCGCGCGGAGAGAGCGCCTATGTCATTGACGTGCCATTCGATGTGATTCTGCTCAATCAGATGCGTCCTGTAGCGTGGGCGGAAAACATCAGAAACGAACTCACTCCAGCGCAATGGCTCCGAGAGATGGAGAGCGTCTACAGCGGCAGCGACAAGAACCCGATCATTCGTGATGAGGTGCTTTCCGAGTCGAGATGTCTGCTCATGATGGAAGAGCATCACTGCTGCAAAGACCGCGACAACAAAATCAAGCCGCAAGATGTAATCTATATCGTTTCCTACGACGTTTCCTACCGTGATGCCAAAGGAAACGCAAAATGCGCCTGCGTTGTACTCAAATGCACAAAGCAGGACGATTACTACCACCGCGACAAATATCTCAAGCAGGCTGTGTGGATCGAGGACTGGACGCCTGCGGAAACGCCGACGCCTATGGCGCAGGCGCAGAGGCTCCGCCGTGTATTCGACCGATTTTGCTTCGACGGGAGCCAAACCTATCTGGTCGTTGACTCCTGGCAATACGGAGACGGCGTATTCACATCCCTTATGGAACAGCCAATCGGCGGGAGCGTGCCGCTGTGCAGCTATAAGCACACCTACTACACGGAACTCGAACTTGAGGGCGCGATTCCCGTAATATACCCGATCAAGGCGGGAGGTCTGGGAACGACAGACCCGGACAGCGACATGGTGCTGAACGCGGAACTGCAATTTGAGCATGGAAACGTGCAGCTTCTTACGGGAAATCTTAACGAGGGCGTGGAAGCCTACAAAAAGTTTCACAGAATCAAAGACGATTCCATGAACTATAAGATCGCTGCCCCATACAAAAAGACGACAGAAATGATCGGGCAGATCCAGAATCTACGCGAAGAGCCGAGCGGACAGGGAATCAAGGAACGCCGCATCTCGCAGCATATACAGAGAGATAGCTGGTCTGCTTTGAAATACGGGCTTCGATTTGCTCAGATTTTGGAGCGCACAAACTTACAGATAAAACAGCAGAAAAGCGACTGGGACAAGCTCCTCGCACAGTACAAGGGGAATCAGCCGCTCGACGCAGTTTCCGCAGGCGAGGGGCGCTCAAGAGGCGGATTACAGCACAAAAGAGGCAGGCTATTCTGAAAAAACACAAAATATAGTAAAAATTTGCGGCACATTCCACCAAATGGGGGAACGCGCCGCATTTTTTGTGTTAGGGGTGTAGTTAGGCACATTGTAATTTGCGTCATGGAGAAGAGAAATCATGGATAACGACGCGAAAAAGGCATACAAGCTCTTTGCGCTCCCGCTCACGAGCGAAAATATCGCGCTTGCGGCAAAGGAGAGGTTTTCCCGCGCAACGCCTGCACCGGAACCCGGATACGTCCTGATCTATACCGATGGGAACGCGCCGGAGAACGCCGCAGAAATCACAAAAGATCGAGCCGGACTGCTCACTGCGGCAGACGAGAGATGGCTGATCGACAGCAACGCCGTCCTGATCGCGGATCAGCTCGCGGCAAACGAAACCGAAGTCCTGCGCGGGCTTTCGGAAAAGATTGAAGCGCTGGATGCGGAACTTAAAAAGCGGAAAGAGGAATATGAACGGAAAGGGGCATGACCGGCTTGGCTGAAATGGCAACGGAACTGAATAAGCTGCGTTACGGCTCTTTCAACGAAATCTTTGCGGCGATGCGGAACATGGCGCAGGAGTATGGAAATCTCCCGATGGAAGCGCTGATCGGCGCGTTCGGAAGCGTAATGAACTATAACATCGCCGGATACGACCCTTATACGCAGAATCGCCGCGTCAAGGCTATCTCTACGCGCCCTGCGAATTATACCAAAACGCAAATCGCGGACATGATCCAAGCGCCGGAAAGCAATGAGCAGCCTCTTCGCGCAGTCCATGCCGCGCTTGAGTACAGTGCTTATCCCATTTTTCACACTCGCACCGTATATCAGAATCTTCTGACCTATCACTCTTATGTCGCGCCGAGCCTTACGGACAAGGACGACGCCAAAAAGGACGATTTCTGGCGCGAGTGGAAGCTGCTGGAAAAGCTTCGCAAAAAGCTGAACCCGAAAGACACGTGCCATATGATCGCGGGTCAGGCGCTCGAAGAGGGAAAAGTCTTCTATCATCCGCGCATCCGCGTGGATAAGGCGCATAACAAGATCGAACATGCGTTTTTGCAGCAGATGCCGAGCGATTTCATCAAAATCGTAGGCTTCAACAATATCTCGAAGTACACGACGGCATTCAACCTCATGTACTTCATGACTCCCGGAACGACGCCGAAGCAATTCGGAAACCTCTTCACCCCGTATCTCAACGACTTCTATGACGCTCTAATCGTGCCTGAAGGCGTCGGCAAAAAGGTCGTATACGCGAAAGCGCAAATTGATCTCGACAAAGTTCGGAAAGCCGCAGACCCGCGTGTGGAAGCGTACTACCAAAGCGGACGCTGGTGCTACTGGGTGACGCTACCCGTAGACGAGGTTTTTCCGTTTGAGATAGACGATACGGACAGAAACGTTATCCCGCCCTTTGTGGGATTGTTTCAGGAGTTTATCACGCTCTCGCAGCTTGAAAACATAGCTCTTGAACTCTACCAGAACCCGCTCATCCAAATCCTCACGGGCGAGATTCCCTATTGGGATGACAAGACTGCGGGAACGGATGACCAGTACAAGCTCTCCAACGCGGGCAGGATGCTCTTCGAGGCGCTGTGGTATCAGATGCTTCAGCGCAACAATACGACGGGCATCGGACTTTATATGGCGCCGCTGAAAAACATGCGGCTCGAAAGCGTTGCAGAAGCGCCGGGAGCGACAAACATCGTGTCGCAAGGCTACACAGACCTCATGGCGCAGGCGGGACTCACAGCGCTGATCCCGACGAGCGACGAAGCCAGGGCGGGCGCGGTAAACGTTTCGCTTCTTATTGAAAGCCAATTCGCGAAGCCCGTTTACAGGTGCTACGAGCGCATGGTCAATCGCCTGATCGAACTGCTGAACCCGAACTACGAGTGGCAGTTTTGCATGTTTGGGACGCTTGCCGAAGACGAAAAGATGGAAAAGGCGCTCAAAGAGGAAATGACGCTCGGAATTCTCCCCGCAACGATCCAGTATAATGCGCTGCGCGACCGCTCGATCCTCGATGATATGTCGATCAGCGATGCGGTGCTTGAAAGCGATTTGATGGAGCGCCGTCTCCCGCTCGTGACAAGCTATAATGCCAAAAACCCGGACAGCGGGCTTCCCCCGCAGGGGGGCAGACCGAAGAGCGAAGGAATCACATCTGACGGTCAGGAGCAGGACGCTGATTCCGCGACCGAATAAGGGAAGTGAAAACCAATGGCTGATACATACAGACAGATCGATGGTGAGCTTCGGCTTTTGCAGCGTGAAAACGAGTTCATTTTTCCCGTTGAACTTGCCCTGCTGAACGACAAGCTCACCAAGAACGGATGGCGCTTCGTCAATCTGGAGCAGCATCGGGCGCAGTGGGCGGGCGTGCCGATCCTTACCGCCTATGTCAACGGCGGGAGAACAATCGGGGACGGCCATAATCAGACTACCAGAAAAGACGCGGATGGAAACGAGTATCAGTCGTTTACGGACAGTACGGCGGAGAGAATCGTCGGCGCGCTGAGCGACGACCCGAACGACATCCGCATCGAAGAGCGCGACGGAGCGCAATGGGTCGTCGGGAAAGGATACCTTTGGGCGTGGTATGCCCACGAACTTTGTGTGCAGATCGCAAATGATGCGGAACTGGGCCGCACCATGAGCGTGAGCATAGAGGCGCTGGTAACGGACGGTTACATGGAAGACGGCGTAGAGATCGAAACGAACTACGTCCCGTTGGGCGTTACGGTACTCGGACACGGAGTAATTCCGGCTGTGGACGACGCACACATTGCCATGCTTACCGCCATCGGAAGCGAGCTGAAAGAACTGAAATTGAGAGCCGCTTCCTATATCGACGGCAGCGCCGAAACCAAGCCGCAAAACAACAATCCTGAAAAGATAGGAGTTGAAAAACGAGTGAGACTGTCCAAACAGCAGCTCAAGAAGCTGCAGAAGAGCTTTGGCGACAACCGTCTTCTCGCCGCCGAGCAGTACGAGGACGGCAGTGTGCTCGTCTGCATGATGTGCGCCAACGGCAGCACCGCGACCTATGCGATGGCTTCCGCTGACGAGAGCGTCGTGCTTGACCGGATCGAGCCTGTCAACGCCCAGGTGCATTTCTGCGCGGGCGAGGGCAAAGAGGATGTGTGCGTGGACGCCAGCGACATGACCGAGTGTGCCGCCGAGGGCGCGAAAGAGTGCCTTGAGCGTGCTGAGTGCGCCGAGGAGGAACTCAAGGCGTGCCAGGATCGGATCGACAGCATGGTCGCCGCCGAGAACGCCCGCCGTCTGAGCGCCGCCAAAGCCAAGGCGACCGCCGTCCTGTCCGCTTTCAACGCGAACCGCGAGGAGAAGGTCGATGCCAAGTGCCTTGAGGCGCTGAACAAGGACATCGAGGACGGCAAGTTTACCGCCCTTTCCGACGAGTCCGGCGCGTGGATCGGCGAGACCGCCGTTGAGGAGAAAGTCCTTTCCCTCTGCGCCGCCGCCGTCATGGAGCAGGACAAGGCGAACGTCAAAAAGGCAGCCGAGCCGATGAAGTGGGGCAGCGTGAAGCAGGCTTCCGCGACTCCCGGAACCATCGGCGAGCTTTTCGCCGCGAAGAACTAAAAGAAGGAGTGTGACAACACAATGGCTATCACCAATTACGCTTTCCAGCCCCGTCGTTGGAATGCTCGGAACGATGACCTCCAGACTATCACCGGCCTCTACGGTTCCTGGAGCGGTACTACGTTCGTCGAGGCTTCCTGCGAGGCTGGCTTCCTGACCAACAAGGACGTCGGCATCCCGGCTGGCGGCGCGTACATGATTGCCGCCTCTGACGGTAGCAAGAAGCTGTATGCCTGCAATCCCTGCGATGTGGAGCGCCTTTCCGATGCGAGCAACACCTGGGCTGTCGGCGCTGAGACGCTGGGACTGGGCCTGCCGCTCGGCAAGAAAGGCCCGTTCACCGAGGTCAAAGAGGGCGAGACCTACGCTTTCGGCCCGTCCAACTTCTCCACCATCGTCACCGCGAGCGACAAGTACGCGACCGTCAGCGACGGCCTGCTCGTCGGATCTTCCGACGCCCCGTCTGCGGGAGATGGCTGGTACTTCGAGCTGGACGAGGAGATGGGCATCGACGTCTTCATCGAGGGCGCGTGGAACGCTTTCTCCCGCTACAACCTCGTCGCGCATTACATCTGATCGGAAGGGAGGACGAATAAATGGAAAAGATTTCCCTCAATAGCGCTCTTGCGCGTTTCAACGGCGCTGCCGTCACCCATGACGAGCGTCTTGACCTGATCTCCAGAGGCAAAGTCCTCGTCGCCGAGTGCGCCGGTCGCGCCCACAACGAGGCGCTGACCAAGGCGGGCAAGCCCGTCGTGGAGCTTGGCTCCAACATCGGCAATGCGACCGCTTATGCCGCCGCGAAGTCCGAGTGGGCTGATGATGTCCTGTATTTCTGCGCGTCCCGTGCGCTGTCCGTCCAGGGCCGCACTTGCGACCGCAACGACCGCCGCTCCTTCACCATGAATGAGCTGGCGAAAGACCCGATCTGGCTGCGTACCCTCGCGGGTATCGTGTCCGAGATCCAGTACGCCGTCACTCCGCCCATCGTGAACGAGCTGGTCGGCGAGATGGCCAGCACGATGGTCATCCCGAAGGGCAAGACCGGCCAGGTGGAGGTCACCAGCAACGCTGTCTTCCAGTGGTATGACAGCACCTGGACTTCTCTGCGGAGCGTTCCGCAGGATCAGCTGTACAACGCCTGCGTCACCATCAACCCGACGCCGAAGGCCACGCGCTTCCATATCAATTTCTATCAGATGGTCGCGAACGGCGGCTATCTGGTGGACACGCTCGCCGCTGTTGCGGGCGGATATGCTGCGAAGCTGATGGAGACCTTCGCTACCGCGTTCGGCACTGCCGCCGCGAACACGAAGTACATTCCCAGCGCCCGTAAAGCCTCCGGCTACACGGACAGCAACTGGGCGACCGTCGTCAGGAACGTCGCTGCCGCGAACCGCGTGCGCCGCGATCAGCTGATCGCCTACGGCGATTATCTGTCTCTCCGCAAGGTTCTCCCCGACAACGCGACGCTGGCGACCGCCATCATGACGCTGCTGGGCGAGGAATACTTCAAGAACGGCTTCCTGATGTCTCATGACGGCGTGATGCTGTATGAGCTGACCCCCGTGGTCACGCCCAGCACCATCAACACCACCATGACCTCTGCTTTCCCGACGAACGAGATCATCATTGCGGCTCGCGCCAATCTGCGCTACGCCCCGATGGTCATCGGCTTCGAGGAAGGCGGCGAGGGACAGATCGACCTGACTCCGGGCGACAACGTGCTTGCCGACGGCTTCATCGAGGGTCTGAGCTTCGCCAGCTACGACATCGAGCCGGTCTTCTGCTCGGCTATCGGCCTGATTTCCAGCATCTCCATCTAAGCGCAAAAGGGGGCGGAGAATTCCGCCCCTATATCCCGTTATGAGCATGAAATGTCGGTGCAACTCCGGCAGACGGGCATGAACAAAAAAGCCAATGATACCGAAAGGAGTTTGAAAATGGCTGAATCGACGACCAAAAAGAGAACCTACACAAAGAAGACGACTACTGCGGCGAAAGCTCCCGCCAAGGAAGCGATTGCCGAAAAGCAGGAGCCGGAAGTCATGAACTATCCGCAAGTCGATGGCGTGACGCCGACCGTCGTCGCTGAAAAGCCTGCGGCGCAGATCAATATGATCGTCGAGGAAAAGGCGGAGCCGGTCATCATTCTGTACATCGACAGCGTGATCCCGAACAACGAGATCCGCATCGGACGCGGACGCAGCATCTTCGGCAGCGGGAAGCGCTTTGCCGTGCAGAAGACCGATTTTGAGGGCGAGTTTATGACCTCGACCATTATGGATCTGATCGCGGCGCGGAAGCTGATCGTCCTGTCCGGTCTGACCGACGAAGAGCGGAAGCTCTACAATTGCTACTACACGGAGAACGAAGTCCTGCGCGGCGAGCAAATGTTTGACTTCTTCTTCGACATGGATACCGCAGAAGCGGCGGAGAAATTCGCCATGCTCTGCCCGGAGCATCAGCGGCTCGTTGCCACGCGCTTCATCGACGCCTACTACGAGAAGCACGATAACCGCGTGACAAGAGATAAGGTCGAGGCGCTGAACGCAGTAAGCAAAGCGGCAGACCCGGAGGGCCTGTTTACGCAAATCGTCAAGGACATCAACGAGAAAATGGCCTGACCGGAAGCGGAACGAAGAGGGTAAGCAATGAAAAAGCTGGAAATCCTCGTCCCGCAGTACAACGAAACGGACGAAGTGGTAAAACCGCTGCTGGACAGCATCGCGATTCAGCAGAACGTCGATTTCGACGAGATCGGCGTGATCATCGCCAATGACGGCTCCGATACGCTCCTGTCGGATAAGCTGATTGGGAGCTACCCATATTCAATCGAATATCATTTGGAGCCGCACCGGGGCGTATCGGGGACTCGCAACGCCTGTCTGGACTACGCGACCGCAGAATACGTAATGTTTTGCGACGCCGACGACATGTTTTTCAACGCCTGCGGGCTTTGGGTCTTCTTCCGCGACGCGCAGAACGAGGACATCGACACCTACGTTCCGAACTTCCTTGAGGAATCAAGAGCGGCGGATACGGGAAACGTGGTCTACCTCGTGCATTCGGACGACTGCACGTTCGTCCACGGGAAAATCCACCGCAGGGCGTACCTGACCGAGCAGAATATCCGATGGAACGAAGCGCTGACCGTCCACGAGGACAGCTACTTCAACATCCTGTGCCAAAGCCTGACGGATAAGGTCTATAAATGCCCGACCGCGTTCTATCTGTGGAAATGGCGCAAAGAAAGCGTTTGCAGGCATGACCCGGAGTACATGCTCAAGACATATCACAACATGATCGAGAGCAACGAGGCGCTCATTGAGGAGTTCAAGCGGCGCGGAAGAGCCGACAGGGAACAGTTTTACGTCACTTTGGCGGTATTCGACGCGTACTACACGATGAACAAGCCGCAATGGATCAATCAGGAGAACGTCGAATACAGAAACAATACAGAACGCCGTTTTGCGGCGTATTTCCGCAAGTATAGGGCGGTATGGGATTCTGTCAAGGACAGAGACAAGATGATCGTTTCAAACCGCGTCCGCGCCAGAAGCGTGTACGAGGGCATGGGAATGGAACAGACGACCATTTCCGACTGGCTGGCGCACATCGAGGCGCTGGCATAAATCAAGAAGCGTGGGGGTGACAAAAATGGCTACGAGCTGGGCAGAAATCGACGCGGCCGCTATGGTGCTGATCGACGATATTCGCCTGCAAGAGCAGCTGGAGGTCAGCCCCGCGCTTTATTATCGCCGTATGTCGCTTTTCGTGCGGTCGGCGATGCCGATGCTTTCCCGACCGCCTGAGTTTCTGACTTATCTGACGCAGAGCATCACAGATCCGGAATACGGAGATTATGAGTGGGTCAGTACGGATGCAAGCATGACGCAGGAAACGGAAGTAAGCACGAATTTTCTCGGTTATGACCTTTGCTCGTGCGTAAGCAGCGAGGTCTTGGACGACGGTCGCGTCTTGCAAACGCCTTACGAAGTCTCTTATAACGCCGAAACGGGCATAGTGACATTCCCCATCCAGACTGCGGCAGGAATCAACTATGAACTTGATTTCTACAAGGACGGAAGCTTCGGAACGCTGTCGCAGGCGCAAATCCAGCTTTTTGCGTCGGCAATTTCACTTGTTTGGGACGAAAGATTCATCGGGAACTGGCTGAATCGAACGCCGAAGATCAACGACAGCAGCTTTTCGACCGTAAATGAGGCGAATTTCGCCGAAAAAACGAGTCAGGCGCATGTCCGTCGTGAGCAGGCTTTCCATGAGGCGCTGAAGCACTATGAGCAGCTTTGTGCCTACAACGCCAATGTTTCGGCAAGGGGCGGAGGCGGGGTGACGCTTGTATGAGCGGCATGGAATCCTATGTTAAAAACGCATTTCTCGCCGGAAACGGGCTTATTCCCGTAAAAACGAACAATCCTACGCAGTATTCCGACCGTCAGCGGCAGTATTACGACCCGGAAACGCGGCGATTCATTCAGAGCATTGCAAAGTATTCCTCCGACTTCATGGTAACACAAGTGCAGGGGATGGACGCGAGCGACCCGCAGGCGTGGGGAACATACCGTATGCGTTTTGCGGACGTTGTGCGTCCGAGCGCCGCGATCCAGCGCCATTACGACGATTATAAGCAGTTCCTTTTCGAGAGTCCGAAGATCGAGTACGTTCGACCGGGAACGAAAATCGTCACGATGGGGAGCACGTGGCTCGTCACAAATCCGGCAAACGTATCCGGCGCAAGCGGAAGCGGACTATGCCGCCGCTGCAACGCGGTATGGAACTATTTGGACTATTACGGCAACGTCGTTTCGGAGCCGATTATTGTCGAGAACGAGAGAGCCAACGCAAACGACAGCGACGCGCAGAACAGCCAGCTGATCAGCAAGGGCTATTTCAACGTCATATGCCAGAATAACGACGCGACGCGGCAAATCGACACGAACACACGCATGATTCTCGGCAGCGGCGCATACCGGGTAACGGGCTTTTCCGATTTTGAAACAGAGTTTACGGGCGATTACAGCAGCGTGCGGCTTCTGAGCTTCACGGCGCGATACGAAGAACCGAATTACGTCATAGACGACATGGAAAACCATGTCGCAGGCGGAAAAGAGTTTTCGTGGATCGTTTCGATCTCCGGCCCCGCATCCTTGTATCCGAACGGAACGGCACAGCTCGCGGCGGCAAGCGTGCGAAACGGCGAAACGGTTTCTGCGACAGAAGCATACCCGATCACCTATGCCTGGGAAAGCTCCGACGAAAGCGTGCTGACCGTAGACCAGGACGGAAACGTGACAGCCATCGGAGAAGGAAGCGCAACCGTTCGTGTGAGCGTGACGCAGAATCCTATCCTGCATGAGAATTTTGCCATCACGGTCACGCAGAGCGAGGACGGCGTTAAGTTTACTTCCGGCGTGCCGGAAACGCTCGGCGCGTATCAAGGCGCAGCAATCACCGCAGCCTATTTTGAAGACGGCGAAGAACAGCCGGACGCGCTGACGTGGACGGTGACGGGCGCAGACGAAAATGCCGCTTCGTGGCTCGTTTCCACGGACGGGAAAAGCCTGTCCATCGACTGCTACGGCTATTCCGATACGCCGTTGACCGTTACTGCATCGTATGGAACCTATTCTGCAAGCGCGGAAATCGCGCTGCAAGGAATCTGAAAGGAGAACGATCAATGAACGTTAAATATCTGTATGATTCGATCAAGCCGAGGGCGCAAGTCTGGTGCGTCAGCTCCGAATTAACGCAAGACGGAGACGGAAACTATACCTTCAAAGAAACTATGCCGCCCGCAGTCGGAACGGGAAGCGAGATCATCGTCATTGACGTTCCGGGGCTTGCCCTTTTCTATGATGCCGAGGCAGGAAAAGCTTATAACTGGACGAAAGGAAGCTGACCATGGACTTCGACATTCCATCCTACGTCATGGGCAAAGAATCTTGTGGAGGCGGTGGCGCGCCGGACTTTCTCGAATACATCGAGAGCGACGGAAGCCAGTATATCGACACCGGCTATGTCGCGCAGGAGACGACGTGCCTTGAGCTGATCGCCGCGATCTCCTCGACGCAGACCACGAGCTACGCCACGCCGCTCGGCGCGGCTGCCGCGTCCTACACTTCTGAGCTGTTTATACGCGCATGGAAAAATGGTTCGCCATTCATCTATGCCGCATGGGGAAATGGACGCTATAAGGATTTAACTTCTGGTTTTAGTGCGTTCGGAGAACCCATAGAATTTCGGTTAGATAAGGACAAAGTCCTCTACCTCCGCCGAAGTGGTAGTCTCACTTCATCGTATTTCAACGGAACGGCCTCGTCCTACCCGACCTCGCCGCTCTGCCTATTCGGTATCAATGTTGCGGGGAACATCGAGCAGCAGTGCGCGATGAAATTCTACGGACTGCGTATCTGGGAAAACGGACAGCTCGTGCGGCACTTTCTCCCAGCAATCGCCCCCTCCGGCGTCGCCTGCGTGTATGAGCTCCTGTCCGGCGCGTTCCTTTACAACCGCGGCAGCGGCAGCTTCACAGCTTCCTGAGAAAGCCCGTCACAATGATACAGGCTCTTTCAGTTATGGGACAGACATATGACTTGTGAGCATTCAATTGATTCCGCAAACGCGTCTATCCGATGCGTGAGGCTTTGTGAACAGGGTGCAAAATGGGACTTTTGCATCCATCAATACTTCTGCCAAAAGCACGGCAGATATAAGCTCGCGCAGGGCGCGGAAAACTGCAAGATCAGGACTTCCAGAGAGGAGTAGGCGGATATGTCTTCTATTCAGAATATCAAAGTAGGCGGAACTTCCTACGGGATCGAAGCGAATAAGCTGGGATCTCCGGCATCTATCGACGGCGTGGCTTTCGACGGCGGAGACAGCATCGTACATTATGCCGCTTCCTCTACGGGCGCGTCTACTGCCGCGAAAGCGGCGACCATCGGAAACGATTTCACGCTCGGAACCGGCGCGCGCGTCACTGTGAAATTCACGAACGCGAATACCGCATCCAATCCGACGCTGAATGTCAACTCCACAGGAGCGAAGTCCATCATGGCTTACGGAACTACGAACGCCGTGACATGGGACGCGGGGCAGGCGGTCGAGTTCGTTTACGACGGAACATATTGGCAAATGGTCAGCAGCGGAATCGGAAGCGCGACCATTCGCGGGCGCGTAAAGGTGGACGCTTCTCCGACGAACGGAAGCGACAATGCTGTTTCCAGCGGCGGCGTGTATACAGGGCTTTCCGCAAAAGCGCCTATCGCGTCCCCGACGCTGACAGGAACACCTAAATCGCCTACACCGACAGCAGGAGACAATTCGACCAAAATCGCTACAACGGCGTTTGTGTCGGGAGCGGTATCTGCACTCCAAATCGGCGAGGTAAATCGTAGACTGCTTGAGTCTTTTCCAACGATCACAAGCACCGGCGCCGTGGCAATGACTGAGATGGGCGCAGACGGCGTTCCGATCAAAATGTTTTCGACGATCGTGAGCCTGTCGCAAAGCGGAAGCGGAGAACCCGCTCCGAACAATGTTAGAACCATCAGCGGCGTTAGCGCTGTGGCTATTTCGCAAAGTGACGCCGACACAAGCAACCCGTCCGTAAGCACTATTCAAATCGGGCATACTTCCTACGGCGGCGAACTTATCTACGACGGAAACTGGAAGATGAGGGATACATGGGATTATCTCCTCATTGATGGAACTCAGGACTTCATGACTGACGATGAACGCGCAACGACCGACACGATTGTGTTTTATTTAATCGTTAATCTTGCTCATGTCGGAGATTACACGGAATTCATAAATTATGGGAACGCTATAGTCGCGTCCACCATGCCAACTATTTCCGTTCCGGCCTTTTACACAACCTATCAGTATGAAATCGACCAGAAAAATATCGCTATTGCCGGTTACAGACAGGCGACAACCGGAAATAACAATTTTCTCTATTTCAGCTTCAACCGCGCTGCGTATCCGGGAATCACGGACGTAGAAAGCGTGAAATCGTGGTTTCAATCAAATCCGACTCAGGTCGCTTTCTTAACTCGTACACCTGTCGAAACGGCAGTAACAGGAGTGCAAATTACTTCTTTACTAGGAACGAACAATATCTGGACAGATTCTGGAACAGTTTCTGTGACTTTCCGCTGTGATCCGAGCCTCTTTGAGGCTGAACAGAATCGAAAAGCGCTTGAGTCGTTTCCGACAGAAACTTCTACGGGGGCAGTTTCGGAAACGATGAATGGCGCGAACAACATCCCGCCGAAAAGCGTAGAAGTAACCATGCTCCCGATTCAGAATCTGAACGGATACGACAATCCGTGGCCCGGAGGCGGAGGCGTAAACAAGATTGATTTTTCCGCCTGCACAGCCGGAGGAGAAGCGTATGGATTGTATTCCCAAATGGACGGGGAACTCATCGAAGTCAGCGGAACCTGCAGCTCCGGAGGAACAAAAACGTGGACAATTGCGACCGTCAACAACGACCAAAGGGCGCTCGCAGCAACGCTTTCGTTTGCTGGATTCGTAACAAGCGCGACGACGCCTGTTGGATGGCCCGGACAAGTGAGCGCTGTCACCTATGATTCAAATAGCGGGAAAATCAATGTAACGGTCACGAATCTTGTCACAAACCTCGATTATATATTCCACATCGGGATTGTAGCGTATTCCGGCGCAACACCAACGGCGTGGTCTCCGTATTCCAACATCTGCAATATCACGGGCAGAACCGGCGCGAACGTCTACTTGGAGGACGAGTACGACGCGAACGCAGACCCGTTCGCAACCTTCGACTGGACAAGCAAGGCTGGAACGGTGTACGGCGCAACCCTGTCCGACAATCATAACGGAACATGGACGCTGACCCGCAATTGGGAATTCGCTAAAGCTGCTCCGGATGGACAACTTATACTTGGCACAAGCGGAGCCATGATTAACGCGTCTGGCAACACAACAAACGGGGGATATGCTTACTACAACACGGGAGAAGCGTTGAAGCCGTTTCCCACTTCCCTAGGAAATGGACTCTGCAACATGCTGAAAACCGCTACAATTTCCGGAACGACAACAGAAGCATTTTTCTCTTATCAGACGAGCGGCGGAACCGGAAGAGTGGGCTTCCGTATGGAAATGTTGCCGGGATGGAATCAGGGAACGGGATCACAGAATGGTGCGCTTTTTAAGACATGGGTGGCAGATCAGTATGCCAAGGGGCGTGTTTTGCAAATCGCGTGGAGATTGGTAACGCCAATCACATATATTCTGCCTGCTAAATCCGTCCTCTCCTATCTCGCAAACAACAGCTTCTGGAGCAATGTCGGAGATTCCACAGTCGTCTGGCGCTGCGATCCCACGCTTTTCATCAACAGTCAGGTCGCCGCGCTGACGGCGCTGATCTCAGGAACTTAACGGGGAGGGAAAACAATGTTTTCGATTCACGATTTCATCATGGAGGCTATCCACGGGATGGTCGGAAGATACCCGGACTTTCAGGTGCGAGAGTACGCCCTGAACTGGTACGGCAAGGGCAAGCTCGCGGAAGCTGACCTCGAAACCATCGAGGGATGGCTTATCCCTGCGGAGCCGGAGGAGATCCCGGAGGCGGAGTAATGGCGATACTGCTTGCGCTGATGGTCGGCGCGGTATTCGGCTTTATGCTGTGCGCGATTTTTTCGGCTGGGGGTGATAAGTAGTGGCGCAGATAGCAACGATCCCGATTCCCAAGATCGAGAAGATCCAGCTTTACGTCAACACGGCGAAGAAGAGCCTTGCGGCGATCAAAGCGGAAACCGGCGCGGAATATGCGCTCAACGGCGGCTTCTTTGATCTGTCCACATGGAAGCCCGTCATGCACTTGCGCGTGGACGGGAAGACCCATTCTTCCGACCAATACAACTATAACGGCTTCGGGTGGAACGAGGCGGACATCCGCAGCATAGAGAGCAAGGACAAGATCAAGGTCAAGAACTTCATTTGCGGAGTCGAACTTGTACACAGCAAAATGTCCGCACAAATGTACTACGACAAGTCGAGCGTCGGCGGAACTCGCGGTCGCTCGGCAATCGCGCTGAAGGACGGAAGCCTTCTCCTGTACTGCGTCGGCGATAAGGAAACAGGGCGCTGCACGCCGGAAGAACTGCGGAGCGAAATGCTGTCGCTCGGCGTAGACTACGCGGTTATGCTGGACGGCGGTCAATCCAGCCAGTGCGATTTCAACGGGAAACGCATAATCGGCGGAAGAGAAGTCCAAAACCTGATCCTTGTCTATTTGAAAAAGGAGCAGACCATGAAAACGCCTTTGGTTTTCCTCGATCCCGGTCACGGGGGAACAGACAAGAGCAACGGAGCGCCTGACGGATCTTACAAGGAGCATGAGTTTTCGCTGGATATGGGGCTTAGAATCCGCAGTCTCCTCACCGCGCAGGGTGTGCGCGTAGGCATGACGCGGGAAGTGAACGCTACCGTTTCTCTGACCGGACGCGCAGCGCTCGCAAACGAAGCGAACGCAGACCTTTTCGTTTCGCTCCACAGCAACGCTTCCGGCAATACATGGAGCAATTCGCGCGGCCTTGTGGTCTACACCTGTGCAGAGGGCGGCACGCGCGACGTGATGGCGAAGAACATCATCAAACGGATGAAAGAAGCGGGCGTCAAGACCTTCGGCTACGAGCTGTATCACCAGAAATTCACCGTGATCTGGAAAACGACGATGCCCGCGTGTCTGATCGAGTTCCTTTTCCATACGAACAAGGAAGACGTGGCGCTTCTGCAAGATCCAGCCTACCGCGACAAGATGGCCGTCGCCGCCGCGAAGGGCATCTGCGACACGCTCGGCATCACCTACAAAGAAAAAACAAAAACCAAATACACCGTAACCGTTGCCACGCTCGACAGCATGGAAGACGCGCAGAAGGTAGTTGACAAGCTACGGGAAATCGGCGTGACGGCGACGATCAAGGAGGAATCGGCATGATAAGGCTCGACAACAAATGGTATGACATCCTGCACAGCGTTTCCCGTTGGCTCTACGCATTTGGGCTGTTTTACATCGCGCTCGGAGAAATTTGGGGCGTTCCGTATGCCGATCAGGTGAACAAGACGATCGTTGCCGTCGGTTCGCTGATCGCAGCGATCCTGGAGAAATCCACCGTGAACTATCTGAAGGACAAAGAGGGGCGGTAACAATGAGCGACGGCGTGGTTATCGCAATCATTACGTCCGCGACTTCTTTGCTCCTTGCGCTTGTGAACGCGGTAATCGCGGCTGCGCAGCGCAGGGCGCAGAAGAAGTCCGGCACGGAGCAGCGCATCGAAACCATCGAGAAAAAGGTGGATAAGCTCGCCGAGCACGGGGAACTGCAATACATGGCGCTCCTCCGCCTGACGGTGATGGACAGCGATATGCCGATGTCAGAGCGCCTGATCGCAGGGAAAGAGTATTTGGCGAGGGACGGCAATGGGGACGTCAAAAAGTTTTACGAGGAGCTTGAAAAGCGCGTAAACGGATAAACACACAAAATCATGCGTATACCGAAAGGAGTTTAACCGCATGGACAAAATCGTTATCACGAAGGAAATGCTGCTTGCAGCGCGGGACTATGTGGAGCAGGGAGTCAAGGAAGCGTGGTGCAAGGACAACGCAGGAAAGGTATTCGACCGCCTTGCCATCACAGCGGACGACGAGCCTGTACCGCCAATGTATATGCTCAACGCAGGACTCAAAGCCCGCTATTTGATGGCGGCTTTCGCGGCGTTTTATCTGAAGCAGGACTATGAGGCGCTTGAATCCGACAACGCGCTCATGTCCGTTGAGGAATACGACCGATGGGCGGGGAGCCATGCGCTCAACCAGATCGAGCGCTGGAAGCAGGACAGAGAACTGCGCGACAAGTGCTTCGATCTCCTTTCCGACTACAAAGACCTGGAGAAGCAATTCTCCGTCCAAATCAACGGTATGCTCGCCGCTATGAACGATACGGTCATCCGGCAGAGCGAGTATATGGCTACGCAGATGAAGGAGCTTCCGTCCATTCTGGAGCAGCTCAAGGATTTGCAGCAGGGAAAGGCGGATAACAATGCCGAATCCTCCGACTGATTTCAACAGCCCTTACTATCCGTATACAAAGGTCATCGCGGCGAACTCACTCAAGGGCGCGGAGATCATCCCGTATAAGATTCTGAACTATCTTCTTGATCTCCCAGACAGCTACGGCTATCTGCCGGTTGACGACAACAGCCGTCCCCGCGTGCGCCTGATGAAATACCTTTGGTATGACGGAGAAAACCCGTTGGCGAACCCTCTTCCCACGCCGCAGCAGAAGCTTTCTCTTTTGTTTAACGGCGACAACCCGGACATCAACACGGACGAGGATAAGGCAAAGCACCCGCAGGGGTATCGGCTATTCGGGCAGCGTATGATTTCGCAGAGCATCCTGACCGCCAAGACGATGCTGAAAATCTATCCTGGACGAATCCTGGATACAGACGATTTTCGCTCCATCATCGGGATGCAGGCGGAAATCTGGACGGACGTGAACTTCGTTACGAACACGCGCACGACCGCCTATGACCGCACCTTTGACATTGAGCAATGCCTGCGCGAAGCGCTTGCCGGAGTGGACATAGCCGGGGTCGGAACGATGCGCTTCTCCCGGCAGGACAGCAGCTACAACGGGAGCGAAGTCCTGTATACCGACAGCAGCGTGGTCGGGCGCATGGTCTACTTCTCGACCGCGTGGAGCGAAGGCGGCGGGGAAAAGATCAAAGCGTTCTGAACCTTATAAACAAGGTAAAAGGCTTTGAAAAGCTTTTGAAAAGCAGCAATCACGGAAGGAGCGTAATGCGTGAGCGAACTTCCGATCAGCATACAGAAGGCCGTATCGAGATATAAGACGATAGAAACGAACGGTCTGAAGCTATACCCTGTGCTCGTGAGCGAGTACGACCTGTTTCTGGCGGCGCGTCCGGCGCTGGAGGTCATGCACCAAAGTCTCCCAGTGGCTTTGATGCGCGTGCCTCTCCTGTCGGCGCTCTACCAGATGGACTACGAGGCGATATTGAGCGGAGAGACGCCAAGCGGACTGTTTTCACGCGCCCTGCTTGCTCTGGCGCTTGCCCTGCGGCTTGGGGAAGGGCTGGACGCGGCGGAGCGGATGAAGATGATTCAATTCAGCGTTGACCGCACTGAGCCTCAAAAGCTTCTGCGCCTGCGATTTACGGACGGCGACGGGACGGAACATGAGATTTCCCCCGCGCAGTTCAAGCCTTTGCGGGAAATCATCGCGGCGCAAAACGGCGTGGAACTGGAAAGCGACTTGGCAAACCCAGACCTCGTGCGCGCGCAGAAAGATATGAATACTGCGGGCGCACCGACACTGGATGCAAATGTCGAAGACCTGATTTGCGCCGTGTCCGCCCTTTCCGGGACGGAAGAAGAGGAAATCGACCAGTGGCCGATTCTCAAGCTTCAGCGACGAGCTGAAAGCTATCAGCGCATGATTCAGTACGTCGTGTGCGGAATCGGAGAAGTCAACGGAACAACGTGGAAAGGCGGGAATCCAAGCCCGCATCCGTTTTTCCGACGCGCGGAGCGAAATACTCTTCTTTCGGAACTCGGAACAAGGTCGGACGGTAAGATACCCGCGCCGCCGGAAGCGGCGCGGGAAGTCGCCAAAATTACCGAAAAACTCTAAGAAGGAGTGAAAAACCGAATGATTACTTTCACCGATCCTCGCCTGTACGTGCAGGGCATCGGAACGGCGATCATGACCGATCTGGCTACGGGAAATATCGTATATTTCTCCGACAAGTTCCAGGACGGCAATATCACCGAGTCGGCAGATGACGGAATCGTGTCCGCTGGTATCGGCAACAGCCCCGCAATCATGATCCCCACCAACGCGAACGTGTCCGTCGCCGTGACCGCCGCCGACTACAACGAGTACGCCAAGGCCGCTGCCGTGGGCGCGACGATCTCTGCGGGCGCTCCCGACATGGCGTGCGCGGTTTCTATGAGCAGCGGAACGAGCCTTACCGTCAGTCTCGCTAACGGAACCCCTGTCGCGGCCCTCGGTCAGAGCGACGTGATCTGCTACGTGCAGGAACTCGGCGAGGAAAGCCCCATCGCCTCCGGCGGCGTGGCTTACGCCCTCGATCCGTCCACCGGAGCGGTGAGCGGCTTCGTCGCTACGCCGAACAAGCAGTATCTCGTCACCTACCACGTCAACCGCGCGAACGCTTCCCTGACAACCATCACCACGAATCCGAAGGGAAAAGTCGTTCGTTTCGTTCTCCAGCGCCCCATCTACACGAACATTGATTCTTCCACGAATCAGGGCGATCTGTGGGGCTTCGTGTACGAGATCATCCCGCGCCTGCAGCTTATGCCCGACGGCGCGAGCAACAGCGGCAACCAGTCCAGCCCCACGACCACCGGCATCAATGGCCGCGCCATCGCCTACGACGCGGAGACCATCGGCCTCGGATGCCGCGATTGCTATCAGAACGGCGCACCGCTCATGTACCGCGTGATCGTTCCCTGCGATCAGACAGCGGGCATCGAGGGCATTGTGGGCGTTCTCGGCGGCGCGATCAGCGTCGTGACCGGCGCGAGCGTACAGCTCAATCCGGCTGTCGTGGTCAACGGCAGGCTGTCCTATGCTCTGCCGCCCAGCGACTTCACCTATTCCAGCGCCGCGTCCGGCACGGCAAGCGTCGGCGCGAGCACCGGACTCGTGTCCGGCGTTGCGGCCGGCTCGACCGAGGTCACAGTGACCTACACGGTCGGAAGCACCGAATACAAGGACTTCGTGAACGTGGAAGTCACGAGCGCCTGACAAACCAAAGCCCCCGACCTTCAATTAGGTCGGGGGCGTACACGAGGGGGCGAATTTCGCCTTTTGGTGTATGAGAGGGTGGAGATATGGCAAGTATTGAAATTACGCTGTGGGCGGACGATGGAGCATCCGGGCTGAAAAAAGATTTGGAAGCAGAACTCATAAACATCGGCAGCGCCGTCACCCATGCGATGGGAATGGAAGGGCAGCTCATGATGGAAGCGCTAAAAAAGCATATCGAAGACGACGTTTATGACAAATTCAGTCCGAAAGACTATCCAAGAAGAAGCGAAAACAGCGGGTTCGGAACACCGTTAAACGACGTAGCAAAAAACAGCGAAGCGATATTTGACCAGCTTCCCGGAAAGATAGGGGGAAGAGTCGGACTTAACTACAGGCCTACAGGAGAACACAGCGGAACAACAGCCGACCTTGATCCTTACTCAAAATACTATGACGCCGACGATCCAAAGCCCATCAAAGCGTATCCGCCAAAAGGAGACAGAACCGACGGAGACGACCTCGTTCGCCGCATTGAAACGGGCATCGGATATACATGGAGAAGAAGACCGGGGAAGAGACCTTTTTGGCAAAACTTCGTAGACGAGATGGTCAACGACGGAGAATTGGAAAATACATTTCGTCTTGCAATGCTCGAAAAAGGCTATGTCGTTGACATGGAAGACGGCGTGACCAGAGATCCGGGAGACGGCCAATACTGATAGCAACATCCCATTGCGCGGGGGGTAATTATGGCTAAACTTACACTTTTTATCAACGGCGACAATACCGATGCGCTGCTGAAAATAAAGTCCGTAGATCAGGCGGCAAAGAAGCTGAATGACACAGTCATTCATGTCAATGTTGACGCGTCCGGTCTTGATGCGATTCTGGAAAAGTCTGATAAAGTCATCAAAGCGCAGGCGGATCTCGTTAGGGAAGAGAACCGCCTTAAAGTCGAGCGCGAAAAAACGAAGCAGGCGACTGAAGCCAGAAAGCAGGCGGAAGCCAATCTTGCCCGCGAACAGGAGAAGACGGCGGCAGCGACAAAAAAGACCGTTGCGGCCGTACAAGAATACGCGCAGGCGACGCAGAAGACGACGCAGGCCATACAGCAGACGGACAGCGCCGTTAAAAAGGTCACGGTTTCTGCGGAGAACCTTATCCAAAAGGTACTTATGCTTCCCGCTCATACGGAAGAAGCGGTCTCTAAAGTAATCGCACTGACCGAGGGCATATCGCAGCAGTTTGTCACGCTTGCGAGCAATGAAGAATATGCTCGTATAGAGGCGGAGAAACTTCTTCCTATTTATGAGCGTCTGGCGCAGGCTGCTCGTAACGCAACTGCGCTGACTACCGTTCCGGGAAGCGAATATAGCGGATATTCCACAGAGGGATGGTATTCCAGCTACTGGAACGGAGGAACCCGGAATCCGAACTGGTGGGATATGATTTATGCCGCGTACCAGAGGCAGAACCCGCAGCTTGGAAGCGGCATAAACTGGACATACGGCGGCCAGCCAGAAAACGATCCGAATATAATTTATAGTGACGCGTTTACCGTGATGGAAGACGGCGCGAACCGGGCAACTTCTGCTTTTAATACCATGCGCGAAGGCATGAGCGCGGCGTGGGATAAGATGCAGGAGGGCAGCAAGCTCGCCGAGATCATGCGCGACAGCCTCGGAAATATCGTCGTGAAGATGGCGGCGTGGCAGGTGATGGGCAACGTTGTCGGAACTGTCATCCGCAGCCTGCGCGAAGGCGTAGCCACGCTGAAAGAGGTCGATCAGGAACTCATCAACATCCAGAAGGTCAGCGACCTTACTTCGAGCCAAATCAAGAAGATCGGCGACAGCGCCTACGAAACAGCGTCAAAATACGGCGTTTCCGCACAGGAATATCTGGAAGCGGTCTATACCTTCCAGAAAGCGGGCATCGGAGAGAACTCCGAAAAGATGGCGGAACTCGCCACAAAGACAATGCTGGTCGGCGATACGACCGCAGAGGTCGCCACGCGATTCCTCATTGCCGCAAACGCCGCATGGAAGTTTGGCGGCGACGTAGAAGAACTGTCCAAAATCGTTGACGAAGCGGACTATATCAACAACAACTACGCGACAACGCTCTCCGACATCGCGACGGGTCTTCCCATCGTCGGAGCGACTGCCGCGCAAGTCGGCATGTCCGCAGAGCAGACGATGGCGGCAATCGGAACCATCGTCGCTTCGACTGGACAAACCGCAAGCAAGGCGGCGACAGCTCTCCGCGCCATCATCATGAACATGATCGGCGAAACTGGAGAACTGGACGACGGAACAAAGGTCACAGCGGAGAGCATCGAATCCCTCAACGACGTGCTTAATAAGTATGCACATGACGCACTTGCCGCAGCAGAGGCAGAAGGAAAAATTCTCGACCCGCTGGAAGCTATCGCCGCGCTCGCCAAGGCGGCGGAAGATCCCCTGGTAAAAGAAACAGAACTGTTTTCGATTCTCGCCGGACTCGGCGGTAAACTCCGCACAACGCAGCTTACCGCGCTTGTCAACAACCTCGACATGGCAAACTCCATGCTTGAGGGGATGGCTGATTCTGCGGGTACGGCTGACCGCGAGATCAGCATCATGCTGGAATCGTGGAACGCCAAGACGCAGATCCTCAAGAATACCGTCACGCAGTTTATTTCTCATCTCGTTGACAGCAATGCGGTAAAGGGCGGCATCGACTTCCTGACTTCGATGGTCAAGCTGCTCGACAGCGGCATCGGGAAAGTCGCGGCTTTGACGGTTGCGTTTCTTACAATGGGGAAAGCTATTGCAGCAATTGGCGCGAGCAATGTTTTCCACTTCATAACGGCGGAAATCGCAGGTCTTGCCGCAGGAACTGTTACTGCAACAACTGCGGTTGCAGATTTGTGGGCATTGCTGTCTACAAATCCCCTTTTCTGGGCGGCAGCCGCAGCCGGAGGTCTTTACGCACTCCATAAGATCATTGACGCAGTCGATGTTACTTATGAGGAACAGCTCGAAATATTAAATGATCTTCAGAAAAAATACGACGAACTGTATGGATCGGGATCTGAATATGACAGTCTGAGTGGGAGAGTATCAGAACTCACACAAAAAGAAAAAGAAAGACTTGCCGTATTAGAAGCAGAAGCGGCCGTCTTACATCAGCAAGTCCTTGACCAGAAATTACTGACGTTTGAATCTTGGCGGAGAACGCAAATCGGATCGAGCACCAGCATGTCTTCTGGGAGCCAGTATGCGTTCAGCCTGTCTACATATGACTTGACAGCAGAGAACGCGTCTTCGGCCGGAAGAGAACTGACTCTCCTAAATGAGCAACTGCGGAACGGGGCAATAACCGTTGAGGAATATAAAGCAGGGCTACAAAGTCTTGCCATCACGCTCAAAGATAACGCAGAAGCAATTCGTAGCGGAGAAGAAGCAGGAGCGGAACTCACAGAAAGCGAAATACAGCTCATCACGGTCTATAATAATGTCGTCACCGCGCTTTCAAATCTTATTGATAAGAAAAAGCAAGATGCAGACATTACAAAAGACGTCGTTGAAACTGAAAAGACCGCTGTAGGAATCTACTCCGAGATGAAGGACAAGCTCGGGCCGCTGTCCGATGCGATGGCGCAGCTTACCGCGCAGGGCTACATGGACGAAGCTGCCATGAAAGCCCTGATCGCCGCCTATCCCGATCTTGAAGACGCCATAACCGCAACTTCGGACGGATTCATCATCAGCAAAGAAGCCATCATGGAAAACGTGCTGGCTCTCTGGGCGGAGTACAGCGCGATCAACAACAACGCGGCTGCGGCTTCGATGGTGCAGATCCTCGCGCTGAACAACGAAAACGGCGCATGGGCGGCAAACACGGCGGAAATCAAAAAGAACATTGCCGCCCGTATTGCCGCGCTGGAAGCGGAGCAGCTTTCCACGCACCTTATCGGGAACGGATACAGCGGCACTTACTACGGAGAGAGCGTCGGGCTGACAGGAGCAGAAGCAAATGAACTTTCGATGCTCAAAGGTCTGCTCAAAAGCATCGACTCTTACGGAGCGACAACAACTACTGCTGGCGGAAGCAGCGGCGGCGGAGGCGGAAGCAAGTCTACCACAGACGCCAAGCTGGACGCGCTGAAATCCATCGTTTCCCTGCGGAAACAGGAACTGTCCTATCTGGAAGCGAGCGGCGCGACGACGGATGAGCAAGTCGCCAAGATGCGCGAGATCCAGTCTGCGCTGCACGATCAGGCGGAGTACATGCGCTCCATCGGCGCGGACGAAGAGGACATCCTGAAGCTCTCCACGGAATGGTGGACTTATCAGAACAAGATCACCAAGGAACTGAAGGAATCCGCGCTCGCGCTTCTGGAAGTCCAAAAAGAAGCGGCGCTCGGCCCGATGCAGGCGCAGCTTGAACTGCTCAAAGCCCAAAAGGATTCTGTCTCGGAACAGCGGGAAGAGGAAGAAAAGCTCCTTGCGGTCGAGAAGGCGCGTATCGCGCTTGAGAACGCGCAGAACGAGAGAAACGTCCGGCAGTACAACGCGAAGTCCGGGCAATGGGAGTGGGTCGCCAACGCGGAGGCGGTATCGAAAGCGCAGGAAACACTTGCTTCTGCGGAGCAGGCGTTGAGCGAATACTACGATAAAAAGAACAGAGAGCGGCAGATCGCCGCGCTTGAGGCAAGCATCAAGGACACGGAAGCGACCTACGAGAGCCTGAAAACCGCCGTAGAAAGCAACGCCGTCCTCGAAAAGATGAAAGAGAACAGCGCGGCTTGGTGGAACGCGGACAGCATCGTGCGGAAAGCGCTCGAAGATCAGAACCTTGCGCTCGGACAGTCCCAGGGATGGCATCGCATCAACGGAACATGGTACGACGCATACGGAAATCAGGTCTATGACAGCGGCGGAATTCTGCGCGGCATCGGCGGCATCAAGGCGACACGGGATGACGAGATGATCCTCCCGCCCCGCACTACGGCGGCGCTGCTCAACGCGGAGCAGACGGGCGCGTTCGACGCGGTGATCCGCAAGCTCGGCATCGTGATGTCCGCAGGACAGGCGTTTGCAGGATTCGGGGGCGGTCTTGCCGCAAGCAGTATCGGAAGCCAGCATAACGGCGACGTATACCAGATCGGCGGCGTGACGCTCACAGAGCAGCAGGCGCGGTGTATGACGGTATTCGATCTCGCACAAATGGCGCGGAATCTGTCGCTGCACAGCGCGTAGGGGAGGTAAAGCTTACATGGCGATTTATCAGCCGTCTTTCGTGACGCCGGATGTCAGGTCGGGTCTTGGTCTCGGCGTGGTGGACGCGACGCAGGGAATGACCGTATCCTGGCATATCAACGGGCCGTCCGCTCTGACGAAATTCCAAATCGAAATCTTTGAGAACAACGCACAGAGCACGGCCCTGTATGATACGGGAGCGATTACGACCGGATGCCCTGCATACGGCACAACGAGCACCGGACAGCCGCAGATGTTTTCCTACACGATTTCTGCGGCAGACCTTTCCGACGGCGGCGTCACGAACGGGAACGAGTACAAGCTCATCATCACGCAATGGTGGAGCGCAAACGACAGCGTTACGCAGTCGAGCGCCAGCGTCTTCGTGACGAGAGCTACGCCGACGCTCACAATCTCCCCAATCGGAACAAGCGGCGTGATCTCCACGAGATACTATACCTTTACGGGAAACTACTCGCAGGCACAGGGCGACGTGCTGAACTGGTTTCGATGGCAGATCAGAGACAACACAAGCGGAAACGCCATCTACGACACGGGGAACGTTACGGGGACGATGAACCTTTCCGCGTACTACGACGGATTCTTCACAGGCGGGAACTATTCCGTGCGTCTTACGGCGCAGACGGAAAACGGCGTTGACGCGGATACTGGATGGCTGGATTTCACCGCAGACTATCTGGCGTTCCCCGCAACGGGAGAAGTAACGGCGGGCTGCATCGGTGGAACGGACGCCGTTTTCGTGGAGTGGAGCGGAATAGGATATATTCCCGGAAAATCTACGGGAAGCTATTCCATCAAGAACGGCATCCTGACGCTCCCCGCTTCCTCTTCCGTGTATTGGGATCAGTTCGGAACGGGAAGCATGAGCTTCGCCGCGCCGTGGAGCATCGTATGGAAGGGCGTTCTGTCGAATCAGAACGCAAGCATCTTCACGATAGGGCAGAGCGGCGGCGACATCACGCTTTCCTACGATTTCAGCACCTATACGCTGAATCTCAAGCAGGGAAGCACGACGCTCGTCTCGCAGTCCGGCGTGATCAACAGCCCGACGGTAACAGCGATCCTCACGGCGACAAATCTTTATCTCCGCGTAGAGTATCGCGGAGACGGGCTGTATCCGTCCACGACGCTGTATCCGTCCACGACGCTGTATCCGAAATCGGCAAAACAAAAAATCGTGGACGTCTATACGCTTACGCCGAGTTATACGCAAACGGCTGTCACTTCCGTTGCGGTCGGCGGCGCGCAGACTTGCGATTTCGTTGAACTGATCGTCGGAGAGGCAAGCGCTGCGACCATTGCGGCGGCGATCACAAACGGAACGTATACGCCGGGGCTGAACGACTCCGACTATCTCCTTGCAAAGTGGACGGACGGCATCAACGCGGGAACGCTCGATCTCGGAGGAGATACCATCAACGGATTCGCGCTTTATCGCGGGATCGCGGGACAGTCCGCTCTGACGAAAATCGCGGACGTCACCGACCTCACGCTGACCGGCATATTCGACTACGGCGCCTTGAGCCAAAACGGGCCGTATACCTACTACCTTTTCCCGATAGGCTCGACGACCTATATCGCCTCTCCGCTTACGAGCGGCGCGGTGATCCCATGCTGGTGGAATTACACGCTTATGGAATGCGAGGAAACAAGCGAGGAAAACTGCTATGCCGTCCTTGCCGCCTATAGATTCCGATACAGCGTGGAAACGGCGGCTACGCCGAACAACAATTCGCCGAGCATCCTGCAAAACTTCACGCCGTATCCGACGATTCAGCTTTCTCCGCAGAACTACAAAAGCTCCACGCTCACGGGGCTTATCGGGGCTGTAGACTGGTCGAGCGGACAGCCGGAGTACATGGACACCATTGCGCTGCGCGACGCGATCTACGCGCTTTCCGTAACGCAGAACCCGCTTTTCCTCAAGACGAGAAAGGGAGAGCTGATCCGCGTGAAAATCTCCGGCGCGATTTCCATGCAGACGGCGGACGCGACGCAGGAGCAGATCCAGACGATGACGCTGCCGTGGGTCGAAGTCGGGAGCGCGGCGGGCGTGAGCCTGTATTCGACCAATTACGTCGGCGTGCAGGAGCCGCAGGGCGCGTACTTCCCGCAATACTATGTGGACGCCTCGGAAGCGACTGCCGATGCGGAGAACATCCGTGTCGCAAAGACGGCATACGGCGCGAACGGAAAGCTCGTCGGTGACGCGCAAGTGCAGATTCAAGGCAAGACGCTCGTCATGCCTGCCGGAATGGAGGAATCGTAAATGCCCGAATACGTCAACACGGCGGACGCGACGGCTGTGCCGTCCGACATCAAAAGCGGCGAGACCGCATGGGCGCGCGGCGTGCTTCTGACAGGCACGCAGGGATTCAAGATCGAGGGAACGACGCTCGTCGTGCCAGACGACTGGTATGTGGACGGAACGACCCTCGTCGTCCCGGATACGTGGCTCGCGCAGAATTGAGGCAAGATGCCTATGACGGAGAATGAAAAATATCTGGACTATCTGCAAATGCTCCGCAGGCCGTTTCAAAAGCTGTGCCGTCTTCGCTTTCTTCAGCCGGACGGCTCCACGGCGTTCATGCTCGACAATGACCCGTATAACATGAGAGCAGGCGCTTTCATTGCGGGGAACTCGTCTATTTCCCATAGCTGGCAGAACGGCAGACGCACGAGCGCTTCCGTGACGCTCGACAATGTGGACGGGGCATACGATTACAACTTCAATACCGTATGGTTCGGGCAGGAAATCGCACTGGACGAGGGGCTTATCCTCTCCGACGGCGTGACGGAATTTTACATTCAGCAGGGCGTTTTTCTGATCGAATCTCCTGCGGAAAGCGTGCAGCCGACGGGGAGAACGGTGCAATACAACCTTGTGGATAAGGTCGCGGCGCTGGACGGAAGCCTTGGCGGAAATCTGGAAGGAACTTATCAGGTAGCCGTAGGAACGAACATCTTCACCCCAATTGCATCGCTTCTCGCGGAGGATAAGGGAAACGGCTATCCAATCGACCGCGTGACGCCAATCTTCACGAATTACTACAACAGCAAGACGCAGGCGCTCCCGGACGGTTCCACGGTGAGCATGGTGCTTTCGCCCTATACGCTGACCGTGGATGCGGGGCAGACGAAGTGGGCGGTCATATCCGGGCTTGCCGAAATGGTGAACGGATGGATCGGCTACGACGAAACGGGGGCGCTGCGCCTTGACCCGTCGCAGGACGACATCCTGGACGCGGACAAGCCGGTCGCCTGGGCGTTTTCGATGGCGGAAACGCAGTTGCTCGGCATGGCGTATACCGTGAAGAACACGGACGTTTACAACGATTATATCGTCGTGGGAGATCAGCTGGACGACAACAGCCAGCCGCGCGGACGAGCGCAGATCCTGGACCCGGCAAGCCCTGTGGACATAAACGCCATCGGGAGAAAGACGATCCGCGTACAGAAGTCCGGCTTCGGAACGGATACCCAATGCAGAGACTACGCCGAGTGGATGGTCAAGCGTTCCAGCGTCCTGCAACGAGCCGTGAATATCTCTTGCAGCCAGATCATGCACATTCGCGGCAATGAGATCGTCACACTGACACGCACGGACAAGGCGGGAAATCCGACCGAGCGCCATCTTGTGCAGGGCTTTACAAGACCGCTCGCGGGAAACGGCGCAATGCAGATAAACGCAACGTCGGTCAACGATTTCCCGGTCGTCTTCGTAAATCTTCTCGACGTTGATGAAGTCGGAATCGAGCAGGGCGCGATCTCTTCTTCCACAGGCGCGAACAGTTCGTCTTCCAGCCGTATCAGGACAGCGGGATACGTCGCCTGCAATCCGTCTACGAAGTATATCGTAACTGGGAAAATCACCGGAAGCGCAACGGACGTGTATATTCTGGAATACACGGCGGCGACAGGCGACTTCACAACGACCTACAGCGGAACGAGCAGCGGATGGCAGGCAAGCGGATATTCGTTCACAACACAGAGCACAACGCAAGCGATCCGCGTCGTTTTCAGAAAGAACGGGGGCGGAAACGTTTCTCCGACCGATCTCATACAGGCGACTATGCAATATGCGTAATCAATCCATAATAGAAAGGAGCGCTTCAAATGGCGAAGAAGAAGCAGAACTACAAGCTGGTGTACGTTTTCCCGAACGGCGAGAAATACGACGTGATCGGCGAGAACGGAAAATACTATCTCTGCGAGGGAACGCAGTTCCGCAAGAGCGCGGAGCGCGGCATCCTGATGAAAGAGGAAATCGGCGCGGAGGAAGAGCCGCAGCCTGAAACGGAGGAATAAGCTATGGCAGGATATGCTACTCCGGCATGGACGAACGGCGCAGCTCCGGCAATACACGCCGCGAATCTCCTTGCGCTTGGACAGGCCGTGGAACTCGGCGAGCATCCCTACGGCGTTTGCTCTACGGCAGCGGCAACAGCGGCAAAAGCTGTTACCATCGACTTTTCCGGCACGCTCTCTCTTTTTGCGGGGCTTACCGTGCGGGTGAAGTTCAGCAACTCCAACAGCGCCGCCAATCCCACGCTGAATGTCAACAGCACAGGGGCAAAGTCCATTATGTCCTACGGAACGACAAAGGCGACGACGTGGATCGCCGGTCAGACAATTGAGTTCGTTTACGACGGAACGAACTGGATGATGGTCGGCATCGACGGATACACAAAAGGGCAGTCGCTTTCTTCCGCTACGGCGTCGGCGATCAATACGCTCACGGGTACGACCCCGACCACGCCCGATTCCGCGCTGAGTCTGCTTACGCAAGCGATTGCAGGGACGGTCAAGGTAGAAACGGGATCGTATACCGGAACGGGATCTTACGGGCAGGAATCGCCGACTTCCATCACGTTCACGAATACTCCGGCGCTCGTGATCGTAACTACAAGTGTGTGGGGACTTCTTCCCTCTCCAAGCACATGGTACACTTGGTATAATGGGTTCATTTGGACTTCCGGGCAGACAGATACGAGAAACGGAGGCAGCTTACTTACAATGTCTCTTTCTGGGAAAACCCTGTCCTGGTATACTGACAGCGCTGTGAATCAGCTCAACGCCGCCGGAACCCACTACCGCTACGTTGCCATCGGGGTGTAAGCCGGATGGACGAGCAGAACTTTGAGGTGTTCGCGCGGAAGATCTGCGAGTATGCCATGCAGAATTATTTCGTTCCGTTCGTGCGAGAGCACGGCATCGTCATGAGCTACCGGGCGAAGGTGATTTCCGTGGATTCCGACAACGGAACGATGGTCGTGCAAAGACCATATGATACGCAGATCACGCTGCCTTATGGGACGAGCGCCGCAGGACTGACGGCGGGGGATGAGTGCATCGTTTTTTCTCTCGGCAATTCGCTCAACAGCGTCGTGATCAGCGACGGAAAACTGAATCTGTAAACGCAAACAAGCGCCCCTGCCGTCTACGATTTGTAGTCAGCAGGGGCGCTGTTCGTTTTTGGGGGCGCTGTGGCGCGGCGTTTGCGCGTGCGCTGCGTTCCGGGACAAATCGTGTAGACGGCTTATCCGAAGAAGCGGCGCTTAAAACGCGTTTAAACGGCTTCTATGAAAGACCGCGCAGGAAAGAAACGGCGTTCTTGATTTTCTTCGCAGCCTCTTCGCACTCCGCTTCGGTATTCTCGTGCGACAGAGAAATGCGAATCGCGCTGCGGGCGCGTGCTTCGTCGTGGAACATCGCCATGAGGACGTGCGACGGCTCGTTCAGCCCGTTCGAGCAGGCCGCGCCTGTGGAGACCATGACGCCATCGTTGGAGAGGAGAAGCGCAAGGGCTTTTCCGTCCACGCCGTCGAAGCTGACGTTCAGGATGTGCGGAAGATGCGGCTTTGTGAGCGGCGTGTTCCACTTGTGGTTCGGAATCTCCGAAAGCATTTCATAAAGCCGCATCTGCATTCCTGCCAGCTTATCCGTGTTTTCTTGCATGTGTTCCGTCTGCCATTCGAGCGCCGCCGCCATCGCGCAGATCGCGGGGACGTTTTCTGTTCCTGCTCGCATCCCGCGCTCCTGTCCGCCCCCGCGAATGAGGGGGGAGAGGGGAGCGCCTTTTTTTGCAATCAGGAAGGCCGCGCCTGGAACGCCGCCGAATTTGATCCCGTCTGCCAAAAGATAGTCGCAGCCGAGATTTTTGAAGGAAACGGGGATATGGCCGACAGCTGCGGTGGCATCGCAAATCAGGAAATTATATTTTTCGTGCAGATTCTTTACACAAAAAATCTCGCCTGTTTCGTTGTTTGCAAGCATCTGCGCGTATGCAGTTCCGTTTGGGGTTCTTTCCCATTCCCAATAGTTGTCGATGTTTTCCGAAACGGCGTGATGCTCGGCAGGGCTTTCCTCTACTTCGTAGCAGGAAGACGCCAAGCTCCCGATTGCAAACGAGGCGGCTTCCGTTGCCGTGGACGTGAAGTAGATTTCGTCCGGCTCGCAATCCATAAGCCGTGCGATTTTTTCCCGCGCCTGTTCCAGAGCGGCGCGCGCGGCATGACCGACGGCGTGTTCCGAGGACGGATTGCCGGAGGGGGCGGAGAGATAGGCGTCGATAGCGCAGGGGAGAACCGGGTGCATGGCGGCGCTGTCAAAATAGATCATCTTTATGGTTCCTCCAATCCTCAACAACGCTGCAAGGAGCCGATTCATCTGCCTTTCGTATACTGTCGTAGTCGATGATTATTTCCGGCGTATGTTCAGACGTGAAGCCCCCCCTCTCGTAAGAGCATATCCCGCACGCGCACCAATCTGGCTTTATCTTATCTGTCTGCTCTAAAAGCTGTTTTAGCGTGATGTCCGCCGGAGCTTCCGCGATAAAGCTGATGTCGCAGCCGTCGAGAATAAATTTAATTCTTTCCGCCATCTTTCCTCCCTTTCCGACTGTTGATGTCCACGATCTTGCCGCTTTTCATCGCGTCGATCTCCGCGATAAACGCCTGCGCTTCCGGCGTTTTGAGCAGGCTGTCCGCAAAAGCTTTTGCTTCCGGGCTGTTCATGCCGTCCTCCAGTTCATGCGCGCAGTCCTCGACGTACTCAGGCGAAATGTATTCGATGGCATCGTCGAGCGCGTCGATCAGGCTCTCGGCCACGTCGAACTCTGTCACGGCGTAAAGAAGCCCCTGCACCGCGTTCAGCTTTTCCGCGAGGGCATAGCGTTCCTCTTTGTTCCACTCCTTCATACATAACTCCTTTCTCGTTATGATGGTATTTCTTCGAGGAAGTCCAAATCGTAGTGGTTCAGTTCCTCATCCGTCAGCTTCCTGTCGTAGGTAAGCAAGTCGTAGTACTTCTTCCACGGGCTGTCCTTGCGGAATAGAAGCCCATCTTTCGGCTGGCAGCCGGGGGAAAATCCACGGAGCCGCATGCCATAAACATACGCTACCATGTTATCACTCAGTCCATCTGCTGACAAGTTGGTACTTGTATGTTCCGACCGCTGAAAAGCGGGGCAGGGAAAGCACGGCGGCGGAAAAGCTCTCCGCCTCGATCTCCATTTTCTCTGTTCTGCCGTCCTCAAAAGTCAGGATAAAGCGGAACGGCTTTTTCACGATGTTCTTGACGAGTTTTCCTTTCATTCAGTTACCTTTCCTTTCAGCCAGTCTAGCCAGCAATCCTTGCAGTTTTGTATGCTATCTCTGTCGCACACATCACACATTCCGGGATTTTCGTGAAACCCATAGAATATGGAGTTAATGAAGTCAGCCAGTTCCTCGTTTGACATCGAGCGAAGACGGTCGCCGTTGGTCTGCGGCTTGCCCTTAAACTCGTTGCACACAACAGCATTGTCCGACATGTTAATGCCGTGATTCCTGCAACGCATGGTCGTTGTCGGTTGCGTTGCGTAAACACAATCTTTGCAAGTCATTTTTTTCTTTCCTCCTCACAAGCGGCGGCAAAGCAGAGAAGCAAAATCGCCAAAAGCCAAATCATTCTTTGCCCTCCTCGTCCATCCTCGCCCCGCAGTTCAGCCAGTCGAGCCAATCATCTTTGCTGTTCGGCTTTATGCCAATCACATTTACTCGGAAGAAATCTGCTTCAACGCATTTCGCAATCTGCTCTGCCAGCTCCTCGTCGCTCATGGCGCGTATGCGGTCGGCGTTTGTCTGCGGTGTCGTAGGAATATAGCCAACTACTGTGTTCGGATATAAGCAGGCGGTCATGTTACAGAATCCTGCGGGGTTCAGATGCCCACATCTTCCGCACATGGGACTGGGTTCTACATAGCCAATCATACCTCACCCTCCGTCTGCTGGGATGATGGTCGGTTCTTCTCCGACTATATCTGCAACGTCGTCAAAAGCGTCTGCCCAATTAAGCGGTCTTGCCCATTTGTTCCATTCCTCCCGCGCATCTTCGCGGAACACTTTTTCCAACGCATCCAAATCGCCTAATCGTCCATGATCCGGAACAGGCTCTATTGGGCACATGTCATTACCCGCATAGAACTTTCCTGAGCGTTTATAAATAACAATCACACCGGCTCCGGTCGGCATTGACATACCCTTGATATAGATTCCGCTCATTCTGTCCTCCGTTCATATCCTGTGCAAAGATAAACGTCATGCACAGATTCATTTTTCTGTTCGCACTCAAAACAGTTAATACAGAAGCCTTTCGCGCAGCTTGGATACGCCGCGTTGGATTTGCAGTCTTTGCATAAACATCGCTCGTTTCCAAACAAACAAGGTTTCATCTCGCTCATTCTCCCGCCTCCATCTTTGCGCCATACGCGCAGTAGCAATCTGCGCTCCTTTCCCCTTCTCCGATAACGGAATTGAAACACCAGCCCCAACCGTCATCTGGAATATTCGCAGACCAATTGCCGCAATCTTTACATCTCACCACAGGCTCGACATCTGCGGCGGGGTAGTCCTTAATCTTTCTCAGGTCAATGCATTTCGTTGTACAGATGCCGTCCCACCCGCAATCCGCGCATACGGATTCAATCAGCGCCTCGCGGTCTATGTATTCAGCCATCAAGAATCTCCTCCATTGTAATCTGCCCTTCGACGGGCTTTTTAATTCTAGGTTTTCTGGGCAGCAGTTGGGTCGTGAAGCTTTTGCAAGCTTTACCGCCGTAGTGTTCCCAGTCGAGCAAATCTCTGAAAGGAAATGCCGACTCTCCGACCCACCGTGCTTTTTCAATCGCGTTTAGGATACGGCAGTTATGCTGCCGATACCGGGTACATCCGTTGAAGCACTGCGTTTCCAAGAAAAACTCATACTCTGTTCCATTGGAAAACATATGCTTGCACGGTACGCGCTTATCGGAAATATTCATCCCATTTCATACCTTCCCTTACGCGAAGAGAGGGATAACGGTCTGTTCCGCTCTCTCGTTCTGCTTCTTGAGCTGTTCAGCCGCCTCGTCACGAGCGGCGAGGACTGCCTTTGCGGATTCCCGGCGGCGACGCTGCAGGAGCTTGTTCGAGTAGATTTGCGTGGTCGTGATGCTCGCGTGTCCAAGCTGACCCTGAAGCTCTTCCATGCTCTGCCCAGCGTTCAGGCAGACGCGCGCGCCGATGTGCCGGAGATCGTGAGAACGAACGTCATGCACGCCCGTGACGGCGAATACGGTGCGCTCGATCACATTCGACAGCCAGTTCGTGGTTCCTCTGTGCCACTTTTCCGCGCCGCTCCGAGAGGTAACGCAGCCCTGTTCGTGCGCGGCCGTCGTTCCAAACAGGAAGTCGTCGTCGGACAAATAGGACGGACGCAGACCGCTGTTCAGATACTGATGGATCGCCTGTTCCGTGAGTTCCGTCATGTCCACCACGCGGAACTTCCTGCCCTTGCCGTTCTCAACCGTCAGCTCGTGATGCGCGAAGTCCAGGTCGGACAGCTTGAGGTCGAGCAGTTCCGCGTTTCTGATCTTCTCGTTCAGGCACAGCATGAGCATCGCGTAGTTCCGCGCCCAGTGCGGGAAGTGCGGGAGCGGCGTGTTCCCATAAAGGCTGATGACCTGATCGTCCGTAAGAATCTCGTCATACGGACGCTTCACGACTTTCGGAAACATATCCTCGTCCACGGGGTTCTCCGAGAAGCGAAGCGCGGCGGGGAAGGAGCGCTTGACCGCTTTCTCAAAAAAGATTTTGAGCGTGATTAGATACTGCCGGACTGTGGATTCTTTGGCGCCACCGCAGAGCATATCGTCACGCCACGACTCTACGATCTCGTAGAGATCCTGTTCTCCGCTCCACGCCTTTAGATAAGCGCCAAACTTCTCAAGCGCCTTTCGGTAGTTCTTGACGGTCTGCTGCGAGAGATTCTTCAAGGCGGCTCTACGCAGATATTCTTCGACAGCCTGGGAATACTGTTCATACAGCTCCATTTGTTTCTCCTTTTCAGTTATAGGCATCGTCATACGCGCTCTCTTCGTTCTCTCCGTCATCGACGAACCATACCTTGCAGGAGATCGAAGTGCAGTTCGGATGCGTGAACTTATACGCGTCGAACCATCGCGGTATATCCGAAACAGGGAAGTCCGGCATATAGTGCTGGGTATAGTTCGGGAACGAGTTTTTGAAAAAGCATCTGAACGACATATTATGGCGTTCGTCCATATATTGTTCTCCTTTCTGTATCAGGACTCTATTGCCGTCTGAATGTCGCCGATTGCGTTCTCGATCTCGTCGAGCGCCTCGTCAAGCGCGTCAACGGCATCATCCATGCTCTGATAGCGGTCGCTCCCCATAAGGTTTTCGGGGAGATTGAGAAGGCACTCCTCTTCCTCTCCCTTGAGGTCATCGAGCGTGGAGCGAACGACCTCAAGCTGTTCGATGAGCTGCTCCAAGTTCTTCCTGCGAATCTTGTTCATGACTGTTCTCCTTTCATGTTCGTATTATATCCGACCTTTTTGACGGACAAAAAGCAAGCGCGGGGCTGTTTGCTCCGCGCTTGCTACTGTCTCCTGTATTCGGTTTTTACAACCGCTTACTGGACCGTAATGACATTTTTCTCCCCGTTCTCGAAGAGAATCGTCACATCTCCGTCGTTATCTGTGATGTTCAGCATGACATCTTCGACGCCGTTCAGCATCGGCTCGTCATCAGAGTCCGCTTCCACATTGCTGTTGTTCGAGATCAGCTCGCTGATGATGCTCAAAAGTTCCATCTTGTCCATTGTGTCACCCCCCTTCTCAAAACTCAACTGTTCCGAGCGCGTACCGGACACGCCCGCAGTCGCGGATCATGTCGCGAAGACAAGCCATCGACATGGGGTGTTCGATGTTGCCGACAAGAATCCTGTTCGGGTCGTTGTACTGAATGTATCCGTTCCCGACGACGTCAGCCCAATAAAGCTTCCCGTTAGACCTATCTACGCAGACTTGAAGCTTATAGGTCGGGGCGTATCCCCAGGGCGCGAGGTTCTTCGTCGCACTGCACAGTTTTTTGATGCCGATAACTTTCATCGTTTTCTCCTTTCGTCCCCGTTAAATGTCATAGCGGAACTTCGACCACATATCATGGATGCCGAAAGTAAGGCGAAGACCATCTCCAAGCGTAGAGGTGGAGAAGTAATCAGCGACTCCCATTGCTTCGGCAATGAGCAGCATCACGCCCTTTTCCGTTCCGAAGTAGACCCTGGGGAAGTCCAGCATCACAGACGCATTCCTCTCCAGGTTGCTGAACGCGCACGCCCTGTACCTGATCTCCGGCTCTCGCGTGCCGATCTCCACGCAAATCACTTTCAGCTTGTTCAGCTTATCCATCTTCTCCTCGTCGAGTTCCTCGCCGATGAATCGCTCGTTTGCATCTCCGAAAATCATCTCTTCATCATTGGGCAGAATTGTCAATGTGTTATTATCTCCTCTCTGTTCAGTCTTCGTCAGGCTCATATCAAATATATCCGGTTGGTTGTTACTTTGCAAGTATGTTCATGAGGAATGTGTAACCCTTGTACGAAGCAAAGCCGCGATCTCTCGCCCACTTGTTCAGCGATGCCTCCGTCGCGTCTTTCCACGCATCGCACTCATGAAACCACACTTTGACAGGCTCATCCTCATACTGAAGATGAAGCCTGATGTGGCGCCGGAATGCGGACTTTCCGCAGTCGCACTCCATGATTTCGCCGTTGGAAAAATAGGCAGTGCGTTTGCTCATTTTTTCAGTTCTCCTCGTCTTCCCCGTCTATGAACGACTTGACATGCTCCTCGATCTTGTCATAGAGGTCAGAGCCGATTCCGTCGATGAGCCAATTGTCATCGCAGTACTCCAAAACAAGCTTGAGCAGATCGGCAAAGGCATCCGCTTCCTCACAGGAAAGCTTAAACCCGTCGCCGAGCCTGTCAAGGACTTCGTGAAACGCCAGATAGGTGTTCTTGCACATACAGTAACTCATGTTGATCATTTTCTTTATCTCCTTTCTGTTATCAAACCTCGTCGCACGGAACGAGCCAAACGAGGTACGGGCTGTTCTTTGCGGAAAACGAAATCCGCATGGCGTATCTGTCCGCATGATATGCAGAGTAGAAATTCTTGCGGATGAAGAAGACGGAGCCGCTCTTCCAGTTCCTGACTCCGAGAACATAGCTGTTCATGCCGGACGCTCCTCTCACAACTCGTCGGTATTGATACCGTACTCGTCCTTTCGGGCGATCAGTTCTCTGAAATATTCGTCATCCCGGTACACATTCCACTGTGGGTAGGTGTCGTTCACGGGCGCGAGAGCGAGGTGTTCCATCGCTTCGTCGAGGTCGGTGTACTCGCCCATCAGACACAGCGTCGGTCGTTCATCTCCCTTATGCCATATGTAGGCACAGACACGGTAGTTCACTTTCGGTTTTCTCATCGTTCTCTCCTTTCTGCCTGTCGGCAGACACTACTGTCACGCATCCGCGAGTTTTACAACCGCTGTTCAGAATTTTTCAATTCTCCTGTTTTGAGATTCGATTCAGTTCACCGTGACATAGTAGAATCCCGTGTGGTCATCCACCTCGTTGTTCCGCTCGTCCTCGGCGGGGTCGTAATACCCCGTGTTCACAGTCGGGTATGCGTAGAGCGCATCGAAGAAATCCGCGATGTCTTCGGCGAGCTGTTCCGTCTCGCAGAGTATCTCCGCGCCGTCCGACCAAATGCGGTAGTCCGGCGTGTGCGGCAGGAGTTTGCAGATGCTGTCAAGGACGCCGTTCACCATATCGAGCTGCGCGTCCGTGTCGATGTCCGTTCTCTCAAGCTCTTTCGCAGGAATCATTTTTCTTCTCCTTTCTTATGACCAAATGCGCTCGACGGGCGTAAGGCATTCATCGTCAGCGCATCGGTAGATCTCAAGAATGGCAGCGTCTTCGCAAACCCACTCCTGCCACGCGAGGAATCCCCCAATCGCGTCCTGATCGTCCCTGTACTGTCCGTACTCGTTCTCCGCTTCGCCGCTCATCACGGCCATGTACCACGGCATTACTCCCACTCCACCTTTCCGAATTCGTAGAAGCGTGGCTCGTTGTCCTCAAACGCCGCGCGGTAGTACTCCGCAAACTCGTTGTACGGGTCGCACTCGTCTACCTCTCCATCATCGTTCAGCACGGGGCTGTAGAGCGCGGCAGTCATGCTGACATAGTCGAGGTCGTTCCATCTGGAGTATGCGTGGGTGTACTCCGTCTGCATGGCATCAATGGCTTCCTCTTTCGTTCTCGCCGCCACGCGGAGCGTATACCCGAAGCGGTCGAGTTCCATGATCCATACGCCTTGCTTTTTCTTCATCGCTGTTCTCCTTTCTTACTCCCACCTGAACTTGTAGCCGCAAGCGTGCATCTTGCTGACGAGTTCTTCCGCGCACGTTTTTCCCATTCCGCGCGTCTTTCTGATATCTCCCTTTCGCTGAAAGTGCATGAGGATGTCCTCAATCGTTTCGCATCCGCAAACTTTCTTGAGGATGTTCTCCAGTCGAACGGTGAACCACAGCTTTTCGATGCGGGTGCTCGTCGGGGGCGTCGCGAGGAACTTGTTGGCGTTCTGTTCCAACTCCGGCTCCTGCTTCTCCACCGGCCCGCGCAGTTCTCTGCGCGCCATAACGGATTCGTAACCGTCAGCTGTGACATAGGCTTCGTAGTTTTCGATTTCGGAGAGAAGTTCCTCAAGCCGCTCCGCAAAGCTGTTCATCGTACCCGTGTCACCCCAGTTCGCGGGGAGTTCGCGCCCGATCTCGATGCATCCGAGCGAGTGGCAGATGTTCAGCGCGGCAGTCTCCGCGCGCGCCTGTGCCTTGAAGTAAGCTTTTTTCATTTCGCTTGTCATTGCGTAATCTCCTTTCTGCTTTTCGCAAAGACTACTGTCACGAAGCGGGCAGATTTACAACCGCCCGCTTAAACTTTTTTCGATGGCATCTGCGGCATCGTTAAGATGTCTTTGCCACTCTTCCGGATTTTCCGAGCCTTCGCAGAAAAATACCGTGTCGTTGTTCGCGTCCACGCTGATGAGCGGATACCAATCGAGATTCAGGCGCGGATGCGACCAGTAGACGGCGAACCGAATGGCAACGCCGTTCAGCGAAGAATCGGACGCGATGTGGATTTCGATGCCGGGGCAGAGGTCAAGGTTTCGGATGGTCTTGTCGAGGTACTCGTCGATGAACCATGTCATATCATTCTCTCCTTCGCATAGTCGCCTGTTTCGTCTTCGTCTTTCGGATGCCAATGGAAATAGCAGTCGCGATTCTCGCAGCACCCGTTCCACATCAGTTCCCCGCACAGGGGGCAGCGTTCCACATCATACATCCCGCCGCCGATAAAGCTCATATCCTGTTCTCCTTTCTTTAGATGATGCCGTTCTCGGTGAACTCTTTCGTGAGTCCGTACCGCTTGGCAAGTTCGCGGAAATGTGCGGTATCCTCGGCGTCCTCACTCATGTAGTGCGGACGATCAGCGTAGTGCATCTGCCATTCGATTGCTTCCTGCCGCGCATGTTCCTTCCGAATCTGATAGCTGTTCATTGTGTTCTCCTTTCAGTCATCCTCTTCGATGCTGATGTTCAGCTCCAGGCAGACCTTGCCGTCGTTGTTCTTGAAGATGTCCACGGTTTCCACCTCATAGTCGCCGAAGCCCTTTTCGTCTACATCCATGAGAATGTCGTAGACATCGTCCGCGCTCGTGTAGACGGTATCCGTGCTGTTGCAGTCAAAGATGCTCACGCGAACCCAAGAGAGATCGTTCACCATGTCAAGGTAATCGTATACATCCATCTTATGTTTCTCCTTTCATTCAGAACTTTGCATGTTCGATATAGTCTGCCATGTCGGAGAACAAGCCGACCCAGCTGTCTGGATTCTCCGACCACTCTCTGTGGTATACCGTCTGCCCACGGTATTCGATTTCGCCGATGGGATACCAGCCAAGGTTCACGCTCGGCATGTGCCAGAACACCATGACGGAGATGAGGGAGTCTTCCTCATCTTCCGCTCCCGTGTAGAGGTCGAGGGATACGTTCATGCCGGGGCATGGATCGACGCCTCTCAGCGTTTTCGCAAGGTGCTTTTCAACCACCCATGTCATTTTTTTGTTCTCCTTTCTCATGCTCCGCAGATGTTGCCCCACTCGTCCTCGTAGAACTCCGCGCAGTCGTAGGGGTCATCGCTGCCGCACTGACGCTTGCAGTAGGCATTCACGGAGTCGAGGTCGTAGAACTCCTGCACGCCGACGTCGGCGAGTTCCTTCTCAAGGTTCTCAAGCACGGGAGCGAGGTCGGGGTTCTGTTCGCACCAGTCGATCTCGTTGCTCGTCGGCTCAAACCACAGATACCATGCGCGCTCGTCCCAGTCGAGATGCGCGACGACTTCCTCGCCGCATCCCCACCGCATGACGGAATCGACCATCTCCTCAAGCTGTTCCACAGTCTTCTTGCTCTTCATTGTTCATCCACCCTTTCATCAAATTCGTCTTCCGTCGGTTCTCGTTACGGAAGAATCTCCTGCTTGCAGATTCTCCAATCGTTCTTGCTCTCGCATCCGTTCAGAATCCACGCGGAGTCCTCGTCGATCCCGTTGTCATCCGTATCGCCGCCGGGGCGAATCCCCAAGCTGTACATGAGGGAATCGTACTGCCGCTTCATTTCTTCCCGCGCGGACTCCATCGACTCAAAGACCTTGGAGTCCGCATAGACATCACCGTTGCTGTACGCTACCGCAGTGAGGACGAACACAGGGGGGAGTTTCTTTCTTCTCATTTACACCGTTCCTTTCGCGTTCATTTTCGCTTACTACTGTCGCCGAGATTGCCGTTTTACAACCGACTGTGAAATTATTTTCAGCAGTGGGTGATCGTTCTGTAGGGAATATCGGGGAACCGGGAGCGCAGGAAATCCTGCGCGGTCTGTTCATCTTTGAGCGTCGCCTGGAGCACGACCCGGTTCCCGTCGCGCAGATTCAGCCCGACCTTTGCGACGAAAGGGGAGAGGGGATACCAATGGATAATGGCGTTGTCGATGTTCATGCCATGATCTCCTTGATGATGCCGATGAACTTATCGCGGGCGGCCGTGTCCAAAAGCCCATAGGACTCGATTGCGTCATCCGCTTCCTCTACGGGGGTTTCTACGATTCGCATGAAGTCCGCTCTGTCCTGTTCCCACAGTCCCGTGACTGCCTTAATGGCGCGAAGCGAACCGTTCTTGTGCCACACCGACCAAAGAATGACGGCATCCTGTTCTGCGACGCTCATCCGATGGGTTTCCTGCTCTTCCTGTTCGTTCGCGTCTTCCATCGCGTCGATGTAGCGGTCGAGTTCGTCACAGAGCTGTGAGCGTCCGCGATAGTCCATGTCGCCGCCGAGCTGACGGAGCATGTTTACGACTCCGTGCCACTGCTCTCTCTGCGTGTCGCCGAGGATGTTGATCGTCTTCATGTTCATTTCTCCTTTCAAGCAAGCGTTTCATATGCTTTGATGTCGTAGACGCTGTAGATATGCCCCGTGTCGTTCCGCAGATCGCGCTTGCCGTCGGCGATCAGACAGAAGCTTCCCGACAGATAGGTGACGAAGTACTTCGTTCCCGTTCCGTAGGGGGGGAGCAGTCGCACCCGCGCGCCGTTGAAGATGCCTTTCAGGTCGCTGCCCTTTGCGCTCACCATTTTCGTAGCCATTGCGTTCTCCTTTCGTATTTGGCTTTCACTTCCTACTGTCATCGTTCAGTCGCGTTTACAACCGAGTTCAGAAAAAATTTCAGAACTCGCACCACGACAGCCCGTGCCGGATGGCATCGGCGGGCAGGGGATAGGGGTCACATTGTTCTGCGTTCCATAGGTCATAGAACCACTTCCCGCGCCCGCGCACATCGTAGTAAGAACCCGGCGGGACGAGGGTCATGTCGCGGAACTTGTCGAACTCCTCTGCGGGGCAGAAATACGCATCCCCGATGTCCACATACCCGACGACCGTCGGCTTGCTGTTCCTGCGCGTCCGCACGACGGCCACGCGCTCCCCGATAAGCGACTTGAGCATGTTCCTGTTCCTCGTTTCGATGGTCTTGACGCCGCTCACGATAGCGTCGGCATACGGCACGCCGCCGTTCTGATTCACGAATATCCCGTACATTTTTTCTCCTTTCAGATATCAAATGGAATGCCAAATCGGTGCTTCTCATAGAGCTTTTGCATGAGCGAGAGGTGTTCGATGAGCGCCGCCATACCGCGAATGTCGGAGTAATAGGTCTGCGTTATCTCCACAGTTCCGTCGTAGCAACCCCACATCAAGCCGCGCAGTTCGTACATCGTTTCCGTTCCGTCCATCGACTCGTCAACGAAGAAATCGTCCATGCAAGCGTCCACGAAATCCCATGCGTCCTGCGACAGCATCTCGTTTTTTTCGAGGATTTCAATCAGATTGCTTTTCTTGAATTCAGCCGTGTTGTTCAGCTCCTTCCGCATACTACTGTCAGCGCGGAGCGGTTTTTACAACCGCTCCGCGAGATTATTTTTCGGCTGTTCGACAAATGGGGAATCGTCGATGATCTTCTTGATGGACTCAAGCCGCGCACAAGCTTTCTCCCACCATTCGGAATTGCTCTGCGCGTTCTTGAACACGGGCGTACCGTCCTCGTTCTTTTCCTCTGCAAGCTTTGCCCAGGCATCCACCTCGCCGCGACGGTACTGCGTGGTCATGAGGATGTAGCAGACGAGAAGATTTGCGTCCTCTGCCGTGAGCGTGATGTTCCGGCACGGGAATCGTTCGGAGAACTCTTCCGTCGTCGCGGGAAACGGTTCGCCAAGAGGGATATCGTCCGTCGTTCTGAATGTCAGCATGTTCACTTCTCCTTTACTTTGTAGAGATAGGGGAATTCTGCGGCGAGATTGCGCTCCGCGCCGCAATCCTGCGCGACCTTGAGCGTCAGCCATGCGAGAAGCTCCTGCAACTCAAAGAGGTCTTCCTGCGGGATGAGGTCATCGTGATCCCATGCGTAGTGCATGGCTTGCTTCAGATCTTCGTAGTACTCAGCGGTTTTCATTCTCGTTCTCCTTTCAGATTACTCCACCGTCTGCGGTGACAATGCACCCGCACGATACGCCGTCATCGTCCATGAGATATTCGTTGTTCGCTTCGTCCATATACCAAGGGTAATGGCGGTTGTCCATGCCGTAATACTTGTCCGGCATACGGCGAAGCTTTCCGACAACGGTAAACCCTTTGCTTTTGGCAAACTCGCGGACGGTCATCTTCTTTTTGTCTTTCATGCCTGTTCTCCTTTCGGTTCAGAATTGGTCAGCGCAAAGCGGCATCAGTTCGCAGACTCTGTCCGCGATACGCGCCGTCGTTCTCTCGTCGATGTAGCCGAAGCGGCGAAGCCATGCGACCTTGTTCACGATGGAAGACATGGTCATATCCCCGCGCCCCTTGCGCTCGATGAGGTCAAGACTCTTTTCGATTCGCTTGAGCGTCTTGTTCACGGTATCCTGTTTCATCATGTTCAACACCCCCCGATCACTACTGTCATGCCTTTCACGCTTTTACAACCAAGGAATAGAATTTTTTAATGTGCGGCTGTTCCTCAAACTCCATTTAACTACTGCATTATGTCGTACCTAGTCGGGAGAAGTCATCGTCAAATCCCGTAGTAAGCTGCTCGACAGTAGAGCGCGATAGCGTTCCATTCCGTAGCACCGCACAGAGCGTGTTCGACGCTCGTTGACGGGCGCGAGCTGTTCGCGCCCGTCTGCCAACGCCGTCCGCTAGTTCCACTCGCCCGTCGCGGGGTCATACTGTTTGTATTCACCCGCCTTGCAGACGAGAAGCGGGTCATCGCATTCCTCAAACGGGTAAATACCGTATTCTCCTTCGCACGCTCTTCCCGCTTTGAGCCAAGAGACGCTTGTCGCGTCCGTACCGAGCGTTTCCGCATCCGTGAGAAGAACGCGCATCACTCTGCCGCGATAGAGAACGAGGTCATCCGCATGGAGTTCGTTTCCCTGTTCATCAAAGTATCGCGGGGCAGAGTCCGCATAGTCGATTTTCATCCTGTTTCACCCCCCTGTTCAGTTCAGATACGGGGCGTAATCCCAATCGCCGAAGACGGCGACGCGCGGATAGCTGTCCGCCGGGGATTCCTGCCATCTCTGTTTCTTCTCCGACCACCGAAGCTTCATCCGTTTCCCGTTCGGGTCATCCTCGATGTAGTCGGGCAAGCTGTCGTAGTACTGCGGGCCGTTGAAGACGGGGCGCGCGGCGCGCACGACGCACACCGTTCCCGTCTTGTTCACGGAATCGACCGTGTAGGGCTTGCGGACAGAGGACACCCAATAGTTCGAGCAGGGGGTGTACAGATAGAGGTGTTCGTTCACCGCAGGAATGTGTTTCATGTCCTGTTCTCCTTTCTTTATTTATCAAAAAGTCTTGATGGCATACCCGCGCGAGAGCCAGAGCCGGAGATTGCTTGCGAGGACATTCACGGAGATTTTCCCGTGCGGGATTTCGCAATCCGTCAGCGTCACCTCATAGGTTTCATCGTGCGCGGGATTCCCGTTGAAATCGGGGAACGATACGCAGACATTGGAGCGGACGCGCTCCAAGAGCGCATACTCCTGTTTGCCTACGGAATCTCTAGGCATCTTGCCTTTGTACAGTTCGTCGCAGTACTGTTTCTGCCATTTGTTCATGTTCTGATCTCCTTTCATTTCATTCTGTCACGCGCTGATGCTGAAGCGGCGCGATGCCGTCTGCTTGGTAAAGGTCTTGTAGAGGTCTGCGTAGCACTTTTTGAATGCCGTGGTATCGAAGCGGCTCGACAGGACAGAGGTGTAGCGCACGATGTACGAGCCGAGGTCAAGCTCTTCCATGCCGCGCGCCGTCATCTCCGCTTTGATGCTGTCGCGGAGCGCGTCCGCTTCCGCAGTCGCTTCCGTCATAAGGGCTTCCCACTCTTTCAGTTCCTCAATCTTTGCGATCAGTTCGTCTTTGCTCATGTTCTTCCTCTCCTTTTCTTAAAATTTCAGCAGTTCATAGGTCACGCAATGGTAGAGCGCGGGAGCGCCGGGGATAGTCCAAAAGTAATCCCACCTTGTGCTGTGCTTCTCGTTGTCGTATACGCCGCACCAATTCACGACGAATTCGTAAGCCATCCCAAAATCGGGGTCTTCAAAGCGGATGTTCGCGCTCCCGTACTCGTTCGTGCCGTCCTCGCTGAACCACGGCAACTCGCGGCGATGCTCCGCGACGAACTTTCCGAGGTCTGCGTAGAGGTCTTCCGTCGCGCGCTCCTCAATGGAGCGCACACCGAAGTACTTGCGGGTCAGCTTGCACCCGCATTTCCAAAGCTTGTTGTTCATGCTCTGCATCTCCTTTCGGACACTACTGTCACCGCATTTTCGGTTTTACAACCACCACCGAAAAAAACTTTCACAGTTCGCCGCCGTCCACCACCATTTCCTCGTGCGTATGCCAATCAAGCCGCACGATGTCGTAATCCGTCCACTTGCCGTCCGTGTTGATGATGCTGTCGGGGTTCGACTGCATCCCGTCAATCTGTTGCCACGCTCTGTATTCGCTCTCATGGTGTT
>JAEIGA010000327.1_pt1 | contig 69889 bp, 67 predicted proteins | sample 9270691 | NCBI WGS metagenome assembly JAEIGA01 (sample SAMN17057246, study PRJNA624740) | gut metagenome | biome: biome; isolation source: fecal sample | host: Bos grunniens | place: China: Xizang | collected 2019 | reverse complement strand
AAGATGAGATATCCCAACGTAAGTTGTAAGACCCCTTGAAGACGACGAGGTAGATAGGACAGAGGTGGAAGTGCAGTAATGCATGTAGCTGACTGTTACTAATAGGTCGAGGGCATAACCAAGTAAGGTGATAGGAACAAGAAAGATGAAATGATATAGATATTTGTGTGTAGTTTTGAAGGTACAGCCAAAGGCTTTGTGCCTTTTTTTACAATATAGGGGATTGGTCAAATGGTATGATAGGAGTCTCCAAAACTTTTGGTGGGGGTTCGATTCCCTCATCCCCTGTTCAAGACGGCGTTTTTATACGTCGTCTTTTTTTTACTTTGTTTCGGCTAAAATCAAATTAAATTCGAAATTAGCCGAAGACATGAAGCTAATTATGAAATATATCACAATAAATCTTGATTTAAGCACAATATAAAATACAAAAAAATGAATTTAACACTTTACTTCGTTAAAATTTTGTTATACAATGATATGTATATATTTCATATTTATATTAAAGGAGAGAGAATTATGAAAAAGACAAGATTTATTGCAATTATGACAATTATTGCACTTTGCTTATCTAGCTTTGTAGGCTGTGGAAAAGCAGGGGAAGAAAAATACGTGATTGGTTTTTCAGGACCACTTACAGGTGCGGCTGCTATGTATGGGCAGGCAGTTCAAAATTCCGCACAGATGGCAATTGATGAAATCAATGCAGCTGGTGGTTTGAATGGTGTGAAATTCGAATTAGTTGCGACAGATGATCAACATGATCCAACAAAGGTTTCTACTAACTATGCTTCTATGTTGGAAAAAGGTATGCAGGTTTCACTTGGTACAGTTACAACAGGTCCTGGACTTGAGTTCAAGAAGTTATCAAAAGAAGACAATGTATTCTTCTTGACTCCATCTGCTTCAGGAGATGACATTCCTGAGTTTGATAATGGATACCAGATGTGTTTCGCTGACGGTAACCAAGGTGGTGTAGCAGCTGCTTACGTTAATGAGAACTACAAGGGACAGACAATTGGTATCTTCTATAAACAAGATGATGCATATTCAAAAGGTATTTTCGATCAGTTTAAGGCAAACCTTGACCCATCGATTAAAACAGTTGAGGCTTTGTTTACAGATGCTAATGCAACTGACTTTGTAGCACAGATTGGCGAACTGAAAGCATGTAAATTTATCTTCATGCCAATTTATTATACACCAGCTTCTATCTTTATGACACAAGCAAAAGATATTATGGCTGCTGATACAATCTATTACGGTTGTGATGGTTTTGATGGTATTGAAGGTGCAGATGGATTTAAGATTGAGGAAATTCCTCAAGAAATCACAATGCTTTCACATTTTAATTCAAAGGCAACTGATGGTTTAGCAAAAGAATATGTTGATAAATATACAAAAGCATACAAAGATGCTCCATTAAACCAGTTCGGTGCATCTGCTTATGACTGTGTATATGCAATTTTCAATGCGATGAAAGCTGCTATTGATGCAGGTAAAGAAATTTCAGTTGATATTTCAGCATCTGACCTTTGTGAAATTTTGAAAGAACAATTTGAAGGCGGATTTACATACACTGGTGTAACTGGAAATGATATCAAATGGGATGCAAACGGTTACGTTCAAAAGGGTGCTGTAAAATACGTTATTAAAGAAGCGACTAAATAGGAGAACTTATGAAAATTATTGAAACTTTAGTAAGCGGTCTGAGTTCCGGTGGTACATATGCGATGATTGCCCTGGGTTATACAATGGTATATGGAATTGCGAAGATGTTAAATTTTGCTCATGGTGATATTATCATGGTAGGTGGATACACCATCTATGTGACTATGACATCACTAGGGTACCCGCTACTGGGCCTTCTGGCAGCTGTAATCTTTTGTGTATTACTCGGAATAGCAGTTGAAAAAGTTGCATACAAACCTTTGCGAGGAGCTTCGCCGTTGGCAGTATTAATTACTGCCATCGGTGTTAGTTATTTATTGCAAAGTACCGCCCAGATGATTTTTGGAGTAGCACCAAAGATGGTGATGGTGGCTGATTTAGGCAATCTGGAAGTAGGAGGATTAAAAATCCCTTATTATATTATCGTTACAATGGTATGCTCATTTGCAATTATGATTGCCCTTACGTTGTTTGTAAAAACGACCAAAACAGGTAGAGCTATGGTTGCAGTTTCCGAAGACAGAGGGGCAGCCCAATTGATGGGAATTAATGTGAATCGTATCATTATGATTACCTTTGCTATTGGGTCTGCGCTTGCAGCGTTTGCGGGTTATTTTATGCTAATGAAATCACCGAGTCTTTCCAATACATTGGGAGCAATGCCTGGTATCAAGGCCTTTACAGCGGCAGTTATTGGCGGTATCGGATCTATACCGGGGGCTATGCTTGGTGGTATTTTGATTGGGCTTATTGAGGCGATTTCATTTAAGATTCCGGCAATTGCAGCATATACAGATGCAATTGAATTTTTGATTCTTATTTTGATACTTTTGGTTAGACCAACAGGTATTATGGGTAAGGTCAGAAGGGAGAAGGTATAAATGGGAAAAACATCAAAGAAAATCAAATGGAAACATTATGCAAACTATATTGTGATAGCAATCGCAACGCTTTTGTTTGGTTTGTTATCCCTTAGTGGTTCGCTTTCTATTTCCACACTATACCTTCTGGAGAAGATAGCTATTGCAGTGATGTTAACTGTTTCACTCAGCGTAGTAGTTGGCTTTCTTGGTGAATTATCGTTGGGACACGCTGGTTTCATGTGTGTTGGAGCTTACCTGGGTGGTAAGGTGGCATGTATTTTGGAACCACGTTTTGGCAACAGTTTGGTCACTCTTTTGATTGCAATTGTTGTAGGCGGTAGTGTAGCTGCTTTGTGTGGTGTAATTATCGGATTACCGGCACTTCGATTGAAGGGAGATTATTTGGCAATTGTAACACTTGCGTTTGGCGAGATTGTACGTTCTTTGTTTATGAACTCCAGCAAGGAATCCTTTGGAGGCCCATTGGGATTGGATACACCACGTTATGATAAGAAGGTGTTGTTTATTATAGCCCTTGTTTTGGTGCTGTTGTGCCTCATGGTAATCCAGAATTTGATTCGTTCTAAACATGGTAGAGCGATTACTTCTATCCGTGATAATGAGATTGCGGCGAGAGCTACAGGAATCAATGTAACGAAGTATAAATTGTCTGTATTTACAGTTGCAGCACTTTTTGCAGGAATAGCAGGCGTACTTTACAGTTTTAGTAATTACACAATACAAAGTACAAAATTTAGTTATAATTATTCCATTGAAATTTTGGTTATGGTAGTGCTTGGTGGTATGGGTAGCATCAATGGTTCTATTATTGCCGCTACACTTATTACCTTTTTAGATGTAAAGCTTCAAACTATATTGACTGGAAATCTAGCTGTATTGCAGGATTTATTATATGCATTGATTTTAATCATCCTTGTAATTTACAACAATGCACCTGCACTCAAAGGGTTCCGTGAACAATACAGTATGAAGAATCTACTTCATAAGATTTTTGGAGCAAAACACGACCCTTCACATCCGGCAGATGATGAAGCAAAATGGGATAGAGTACCTACAAAGATTGACATGAATGAAGTGCTGTCTACAGAATTTCAACCGACAATGTCTACAGTTGATCCGGACCGAAAGGGGGATTTTAAATAATGGGTGATGTTATTTTAAGAACAGAGAATCTCGGTATTTCCTTCGGCGGTCTAAAAGCAGTTCAAGATGTAAACATTGAGATTAAGAAAAAACAATTATATGGTTTGGTAGGACCGAACGGAGCAGGGAAGACAACTGTTTTCAACATGCTTACAGGAGTTTATCGTCCTACAACCGGACAAATATATTTAGATGGTGAAAATATTACTGGCAAGAGCCAGGAAACCATCAATCATAAGGGGATTGCCCGTACATTCCAGAACATCCGTCTTTTTAACAATATGACGGTTATTCGAAACGTGTTAGTAGGATTGCATAATCAACCGGAGTTTAAGTGCAGCATGATTGAGAGTATGTTCCGTCTTCCAAGACATTTTCGTTGCGAAAAAGCAATGCGTGAGAAAGCAAAAACTATTTTGCGTGTTGTAGGTTTGGAAGAGGAGAGAAACTATCTTTCTTGTAATTTACCATATGGTAAACAAAGAAAATTGGAGATTGCGCGTGCACTTGCAACAAATCCAAAGCTATTGCTTTTGGATGAACCGGCAGCTGGTATGAATCCGAATGAAACGGCAGACCTTATGAATATCATTAAACGTATCAGAGATGAGTATGATATGACAATTCTACTCATTGAACATGATATGAAATTTGTATCCGGACTTTGTGATGAAGTGACAGTCCTTAACTTTGGTACAGTTCTTGCACAAGGGGATACAAAGACAGCGTTGAATGACCCAGAGGTTATCAAGGCGTATATTGGAGGCTAAGAGATGGCATTATTAGAAGTAAAGGACCTACAGGTATATTATGGTGTAATTCAGGCATTGAAAGGCATTAGCTTTGAAGTAAATGAAGGTGAAATCGTCACCTTGATTGGTGCAAATGGTGCCGGGAAAACCACTACCATGCAAAGCATTATCGGACTGATTCCTTCCAGACATGGAAGTGTTACATTTGACGGACAGGATATTACGAAAATGCCATGTCATAAAATTGTGCATCAGGGTCTTACGCAGGTTCCGGAAGGCAGAAGAATTTTTCAGGAATTAACAGTGTATGAAAACCTGTTAATGGGTGGTTTTTCTCAGAAGGACCAATCTTTGTTAAAGAAAGATATCGAAAATATATACGAACGTTTTCCGAGACTTGCAGAAAGAAAGAACCAGATTGCCGGAACACTTTCCGGTGGTGAGCAGCAGATGCTAGCAATTGGTAGAGCCATGATGAGCCGTCCAAAACTATTATTATTGGATGAGCCTTCTATGGGATTGTCGCCACTTTTAGTTGATCAAGTATTTGAGATTATCAAACAGTTGCGCGATGATGGCACAACGATTCTACTTGTGGAGCAGAACGCAGGTAAATCTCTAGCGATATCTGATAGAGCGTATGTGCTTGAACTTGGTGAAATCGTTCTTAGCGGAACAGGCGCTGAACTGGCTGCAAGTGATGAAGTCAAGAAGGCATACCTTGGAGGTTAAATAAATGAAATGAATAGAGCTTATTCAGATGTGAAATTCACTTCTGGATAAGCTCTTTTTTAGCAATTTGCTTATTTATAGATCTTTTTATTCTCATGTTTTGGCTCAGATGTTAACTGAATTCCCAAACGCTTAAAGACTTTGATATCAACAGTAGACAACATAACTGACGAATGAGCCTGACAGCACTGTAGCTTAGGAATCTGCTCCAATGCAAGCTGTGCATTCATGTCGGTTGCCGCACACATGGAGAGTGCAATTAATACCTCGTCTGTGTGGAGCCTTGGGTTCTTACTTCCTAAATATTCTGTCTTTAATTTCTGAATCGGTTCAATAACCGTTGGTGAAATCAAGTGAAGTTCATCATCAAGTCCCGCTAATGTTTTCAGTGCATTCAATAGTAATGCAGAGGATGCGCCGAGAAGAGGCGTTGTCTTTCCTGTAATAATTGTGCCGTCTTCCAGCTCCAGTGCAGCAGCAGGAGCTTTGGTCTGTTTCGCACGGCTTAGAGCAGCTTGTACCACTTTACGTGCATCGATAGTGATGTGAGCCTGGTTCATCAGGAGCTTGAGCTTAAATACCTCGTTCTCATCAGAGGTTCCTTCCACAAGTCCCTTTAAAGCCGCATAATATCTGCGGATAATTTCCTGATTTGACGCTTCGCAGCAGACAGCATCATCACAAATACAATTTCCTGCCATGTTTACGCCCATATCCGTTGGTGATTTATATGGGTTTTCACCGTAGATGCGCTCGAAAATTGCATCTAATACAGGGAAAATCTCAACATCTCGATTATAATTTACAGTTGTAATTCCATATGCATCCAAATGGAACGGGTCGATCATATTGACATCATTTAAGTCAGCGGTAGCAGCCTCGTATGCAAGGTTTACCGGATGCTTCAGTGGGATGTTCCAAATCGGAAATGTTTCGAACTTGGCATATCCTGCACGAATACCGCGCTTGTGTTCGTGGTATAATTGTGAAAGGCAGGTTGCCATTTTCCCGCTACCAGGACCAGGTGCTGTAATAATAACAAGTGGTCTGGTTGTTTCAATATAATCATTCTTTCCATATCCCTCGTCGCTAACAATCAGAGGAATATTGGAAGGATAACCTTCGATATTATAGTGCGTGTACACTTTGATATTCAATTTCTCCAGCTTGGTTTTAAAGTGGTCTGCACTTGTCTGTCCGGAATATTGCGTGATGACTACACTACCTACATACAGATTTTGACCTTTAAAGGCTTCCATTAATCTTAACACGTCTGAATCGTAGGTAATTCCCAAATCGCCGCGCACCTTGTTCTTTTCAATATCAACTGCGCTAATTACAATTACAATTTCTGCTTGGTCAGAGAGCTGCATCAGTAATTTTAATTTACTGTCAGGAGCGAATCCCGGAAGCACTCTGGAAGCGTGATAGTCATCGAATAATTTACCACCAAACTCTAAGTATAGCTTGTTGTCAAAGTGGCTGATTCTTTCGCGAATATGCTCAGATTGCATTTGTAAATACTTTTCGTTATCAAATCCAATTCTCATAAAATGGTCTTCCTTTTGTGAATTTTTAAACTACCTATTTAGTATACTACAAATCATAGATATTTATCTAGTCCCAATCATAGGAAAATTTACAAAACTTTCACAATGTTTTAGTTGATTTATAAAAGGGCAATCTTTATAATAAAGGAGGATTGTATTTAGGAGGATAAAAATGGAACAAAACCAGAATAATAATAAAAATAAAAACCAGAAGAACGACAAGCGCGGCTGGATTTTGGTAATTGCAACGACTCTGATTACAGGATTCATATTTTTGAGTTTCTTTAATATGGTAGACAGTGCAAAGACCGAAGAGATTACTTATAGCGAGTTTATCGCAATGGTAGAGAATGGTAAGGTTGAGAAAGTTGAAATTGGAAGTGACAGACTGATTATTACTCCAAAAGTAGAAACTTCTCAGAATGGATGGGCACAATTTTTCCCAAGTACCCAGGTTACGTACTATACGGGACTTGGAGAAGGAGAATTGTTGGAACAACGATTGGATGAAGCGGGTGTGAACTATACTTACAAGCTTCCAAATACAGGAGCAGCTTTATTTTGGAACATCATGTTGACGATTCTTCCGTTTGTATTGTTGTTTGTATTCTTCAGTTTTATGATGAAAAGAATGTCAAAGGGCGGCGGAATTATGGGCATTGGAAAAAGCAATGCCAAAATGTATGTTGAAAAACAGACAGGTGTAACATTTAAGGATGTTGCCGGACAGGATGAGGCGAAGGAATCCTTGCAGGAAGTGGTAGATTTCTTGCATAATCCGAAGAAATATACAGAGATTGGTGCTAAGCTGCCAAAGGGTGCATTGCTTGTTGGACCTCCGGGAACCGGAAAGACCTTATTGGCCAAAGCAGTTGCGGGTGAAGCAAAGGTGCCATTCTTCTCGGTGTCAGGGTCTGAATTTGTGGAAATGTATGTGGGTGTTGGTGCATCCAGAGTACGTGACTTATTTAAACAGGCGCAAGCTATGGCTCCATGTATTGTTTTTATCGATGAGATTGATGCAATCGGTAAGAGCCGTGATAATGCATTAGGAAGCAACGATGAGCGTGAGCAGACCTTGAACCAGATTCTTTCAGAAATGGATGGATTTGATACGGAAAAAGGCTTATTACTTTTGGCAGCAACCAACAGACCGGAGGTTTTAGATCCGGCATTGCTTCGTCCGGGACGTTTTGACAGACGTATTATTGTAGACAAACCAGATTTAAAAGGTCGTGTTGATACATTGAAGGTTCATTCTAAAGATGTAAAAATGGATGAGACAGTAGATTTGGAAGCAATTGCCCTTGCAACTTCAGGAGCAGTAGGGTCTGACTTGGCAAATATGATTAATGAAGCTGCAATTAATGCCGTAAAACATGGAAGAAGGGTTGTATCCCAGAAAGACTTGTTTGAAGCAGTTGAAGTAGTGTTAGTTGGTAAAGAAAAGAAAGACCGCATTATGAACGCGGAAGAACGTCGCATTGTTTCTTATCATGAAGTGGGTCATGCGTTGGTAAGTGCACTGCAAAAGGATGCAGAACCAGTGCAAAAGATTACCATTGTACCAAGAACCATGGGAGCTCTTGGTTATGTAATGCAGACTCCAGAGGAAGAAAAGTATCTGAATACTAAGGCGGAATTAGAGGCCATGCTTACCGGATTACTTGCCGGACGTGCTGCAGAAGAGATTGTTTTTGATACTGTGACCACAGGTGCATCGAACGATATTGAACGCGCTACGAAAATAGCTAGAGCGATGGTAACACAGTATGGTATGTCAGAGCACTTTGGTTTGATGGGCTTAGAGTCTGTGGAACACCGTTACTTAGATGGAAGAGCTGTGACGAATTGTGGTGAGGCTACTGCGGCTGAGATTGACCAGGAAGTCATGCGTATGTTAAAGAATGCATATGAAGAGGCGAAGAGATTATTGTCAGAAAATCGCGAAGCCCTGGATAAGATTGCTGCTTTCTTGATTGAGAAAGAGACTATTACCGGAAAAGAGTTTATGGACATTTTCCATGAGGTAACGAAGGCGGAAGACAAGGCAGGAGAAGCTCTTGCTGAAGAATGTTTTGAAGAATAGAAGTAATAAAGGGGTTTGGATGACTAACACTTCATCCAAACTCCTTTTGTGTAGATAATACAAATTGCAGATTTTTATATTTTTGTTTATAATGATTACATTAATAGAAAAAGAGGAAATTCTATGTTTCATATTGAAGAGGAATTAAAGAAATTACCGTCTAAACCGGGCGTGTATTTAATGCACGGTGAAAAAGATGAAATTATATATGTTGGGAAAGCAATTAATTTAAAGAATCGTGTTCGCCAGTATTTTCAAGCTAGCCGAAACAAGGGGGCAAAGATTGAACAGATGGTGACTCATATTCAGCGTTTCGAGTATATTGTCACCGACTCGGAGTTGGAAGCACTGGTCTTAGAGTGTAATCTGATTAAAGAGCACAGGCCGAAGTATAATACCATGCTGATGGATGACAAAGGGTATCCGTTTATCAAGGTAACCGTAAACGAAGCATATCCACGTGTCATGCTGGCCCGCACTATGCAGAAGGATAAGGCGAAATATTTTGGCCCATTTACAAGTGCTGCGGCGGTGAAGGATACGATTGAATTGATTCGGAAGTTATATCACATACGAAATTGTAACCGAAATCTTCCGAAGGATATGGGCAAGGAGCGTCCATGTCTCAATTACCACATAAAGCAGTGTCATGCGCCTTGTCAGGGATATATTTCCAAGGAGGAGTATGGAAAGTCTATTGATGAAGTGATTCGTTTCTTGAGTGGTCATTACGATGGAATTATGAAGGATTTGGAAAGCGGTATGAAGGAAGCCTCAGAAAACATGGAGTTTGAAAAGGCCATTGAGTACCGGGAACTTCTACAGAGTGTGAAGCGGATTGCGGAGAAACAGAAGATTACAGATAGCAGAGGTGAAGACAAAGACCGAGATATCCTAGCAGTTGCGAAGGATGAGGAGGATGCGGTGGTACAAGTGTTCTTCATTCGCGGGGGACGGTTAATCGGGCGCGACCATTTCTTCCTTAGAAATGCAGCAGAAAGCACGGAGAGTGAATTGCTTACCAGTTTTATTAAGCAGTTTTATGCGGGGACACCGTTTATTCCGGCTGAGCTGATGCTGCAGGAGGAGATAGAGGAGCAAGAATTGTTGGAGCAATGGCTCACTGAAAAACGGGAGCATCGTGTGTATATACGAGTCCCGAAGAAGGGTGAGAAAGAAAAACTAGTGGAGCTTGCGAGAAAGAATGCGGAGCTTGTTCTAAATACAGATAAGGAACGTTTGAAACGAGAAGAGGGACGAACCATCGGCGCAGTGAAGGAAATTGAGCAATTACTTGGGATACAAGGTATTGTCCGTATGGAAGCTTTTGATATATCTAATACAAGCGGTTTTGCTTCTGTAGGTTCTATGGTTGTATATGAGAAAGGTAAACCGAAACGTTCTGATTATAGAAAGTTTAAGATTAAAAGTGTTCAAGGTCCAGATGATTATGCAAGTATGGAAGAGGTGCTCACACGAAGATTCAGCCATGAAAAGGATAAAAGCTTCACGGTTTTCCCGGATTTAATTTTAATGGACGGTGGAAGAGGTCAGGTGAATGTAGCACTTGCAGTCCTGGATAAATTAAAGTTAAATATTCCGGTTTGTGGTATGGTCAAGGATGACAATCACCGCACAAGAGGATTGTACTACAATAATGTGGAAATTCCGATTGAACGTAATTCCGAAGGTTTCAAACTGATTACACGTATTCAGGATGAAGCCCACAGATTTGCCATCGAGTTTCATCGAAAACTACGTAGCCAAGGGCAGGTACATTCCGTATTGGACGATATCAATGGAATTGGACCGGCAAGAAGAAAGGCTTTAATGAAATATTTTATGAGTATTGAAGCACTGAAAAATGCCAGTGTGGAAGAATTGAAAAAAGTTCCATCAATGAACGAAAAATCTGCGATAGAAGTGTACAAATTTTTCCATTAATGGTAAGATAAGAGTATTGAGAAAATGTAAATGAGAGGATAAGATATGCCAGGTGTAAAACTTACAGATTTAATCGAAAAAATGGATTTAAAAAATCTGACTCCTGATATTGACTTAGCAGGGAAATATATTACGGTTCCGGATATTAACAGACCGGCACTGCAGTTGACCGGATACTTTGACCATTTTGACTCTGTGCGTGTACAGATTATAGGTTATGTAGAATATACGTATTTGCAAACCTTAACAGCGGAAGCAAAGAAGGAGGTTTATGCGCAACTTCTTTCCTATGGAGTGCCATGTTTGATTTATACCACAGAGATTCTGCCGGATGAGGAAATGCTGAAACAGGCGAATAAGACGAATACGCCGATTTTTGCAACCGATAAAAAAACATCGCCGTTCCAAGCAGAGGTTATCCGTTGGCTGAACGTGCAGCTTGCACCATGCATTTCCATTCATGGTGTATTGGTAGATGTTTATGGTGTTGGTGTGTTGATACGTGGAGAAAGCGGTATCGGTAAGAGTGAGGCGGCGCTTGAATTAATTAAACGTGGTCATCGTTTAGTGGCAGATGATGCAGTAGAGATACGAAAGGTCAGTGATGATACTCTGGTAGGAAGTGCACCTTCCATTACCAAGCATTTAATTGAACTGCGTGGCATCGGTATTGTGGATGTGAAGTCTTTGTTTGGTGTGCAGAGCGTAAGGGAGACACAGAATATCGATTTGGTTATCACCCTGGAAGAGTGGGATAAGAAGAAAGAATATGACCGATTGGGATTGGAAGAGGAATATACAGAATTTCTTGGGAATAAAGTACAGTGTCATACGATTCCGATTCGACCGGGACGAAGCTTGGCGGTTATCGTGGAATCCACAGCTATTAACCATAGACAAAAACAGATGGGCTATAATGCGGCACAAGAATTATATAGAAGATTACAAGAAAGTTTGGTACAAAAGAACAGGGAGGACTAGTTATGGGAAACAAATATTGCTACGGAATTGATATTGGAGGAACTACCGTAAAGATAGGTTTGTTCCAGACAGATGGAACATTACTCGACAAATGGGAAATCGTAACGCGAACAGGAAATGGCGGCGAAGCAATCTTGCCAGACATCGCAGAATCTGTTCTAAGCAAATTAAATGAAAAAGGAATCTCAAAAGAAGATGTAGTTGGTCTTGGTGTTGGAGTTCCGGCTGCAACCAGGGATGGCGTTGTAAAAAGTACAGCAAATCTTGGATGGGGCTTTAAGAATGTAAAAGAGGAGTTAGAAGCGCTCACGGGATGTCGCGTTAATGTAGGTAACGATGCAAATGTTGCTGCTCTCGGAGAAATGTGGAAAGGTGGTGGACAAGGCTACCAGAATCAGATTATGGTGACACTCGGAACAGGCGTAGGTGGCGGCATCATTATTGATGGACATATACATACTGGAATTCGTGGAGCCGGTGGCGAAATCGGACATCTTTGCGTGCAAGAGGGCGAAACAGAAGTTTGCGGATGCGGAAGAACTGGATGCTTGGAACAATATGCTTCTGCAACAGGAATTGTACGTCTGGCAAAGAGAAGACTGGCGAACAACACAGAAGATACGGTATTGAATATAGATGCGGTAACTGCAAAGGATGTATTTGATGCAGTGAAGGCAGGCGACAAGGTTGCAATGGAAATCGCAGAAGATTTTGGAAAGTATTTGGGAAATGCACTTTCAGAGATTGCAGTTATTCTGGATCCGGAGCTTTTCGTAATCGGCGGTGGTGTTTCAAGAGCCGGTGAGGTGCTTCTGGATTATATCAAAAAGAACTATTTAAAAAATGCACTCTGGGATAATAATAAAGTAGAGTTTGCATTGGCAAAGCTTGGAAATGATGCGGGAATGTATGGAGCTGCGAAATTGGCACTTGAATAGTTCAAAAAATGTGCACATAAAAAGGACGATGGTTAAATCATCGTCCTTTGTTGTAGTTAATTACCTGTATTGGTATTTCCACCAGCGTTGTTTCCGCCAGGTGTTGTGGCACCGTTTGCACCACCTTCTCCCGGTGCTCCTGCGTGTCCAGGACAGGTTTTGCTTGGGCCTGTGCCTTCCGCAAAGTATTCACTAAATTTTGTACAAGCGTCGCTGCTTGCAAGTAATCCGGTTTCTTTACAGATTTCTTTTCGTTTTACAGATTCAGGCACCTCAAATTTCACAGATTCATATTTCATTTTGTCATGAATACGTTGCATGACTTTTTTCCAAATTACTTTATGATAACTACTTGAGCCGTCAATTCCCTGGTTGTCATCATAACCACTCCATACAGAAGCTGTTAAATAAGGTGTATATCCGGAAAACCATAAGTCACGTGTATCGGTTGTTGTACCTGTTTTTCCGGCTGCAACATAGCCCGATAACTTAGCTGCTGTACCTGTACCTTTTGAAACAACATCCTGCATTGCGCTTGTAATCAAGAATGCAGTGGAGTCTTTCATTGCGGTGTGAGTAGCAGGGGTATTCTCAAATAATAAATTTCCAAGATTGTCGTAAATCTGTGTATACAGAATAGGTTCTGTATAAATTCCTGCGTTTGCAATGGCTGCGTATGCTGCAGTTAATTCAATGTTATATACACCGTCTGTAATTCCGCCAAGAGAGGTTGCCTCACCGGCGTCACTGACAGGATCTAATGTAGTAAAGCCAAAGTTTTCAGTTAGATACTGCATTCCAACGCTTGGTGTAAGTTCCTGGTATTTTTTTACGGTACAAACATTGGCAGACTCTTGAATACAATAGCGGATTGTTAAAGGTCCTTTGTAACCACCCCACCAGTTCTTTACCGGTTTCTTTTCGCCGGTGGTATAACTGAGTGGTGCATCCTTAATAGTGGTTGACAGTGTGTCCCCATTCATGTCTAACGCAGGTACATAAGTGGAGAGCACCTTAAAGGTGGAACCAGGTTGTCTTCCTGACTGGGTTGCACGGTTCAAACTCATGTTGGATGTTTTCTCCCCACGTCCGCCAACCATTGCTTTTACATATCCGGTGTGTTGGTCAATGATTACGATGGTTGCCTGTGGTTGAGGCGAAAGTTTAATGTTGGTAAATACGGTATCCGTATCGCTCTTCTTTAAGGTTTCAATATACTGGTCAATCAAGGAATTTGCCTTATCCTCAGATGGGAAAGTAATACCTAAAGGACCGTATTTTTCACCATATAAATTTTTGACATATTTTCCAAATGTATTATGGTCGTAATGCTTTTGTGTGCCATCTTCAAATGCGATCGAGATAGCTCCGTTTACAGTCCAGTTGATTGCATCAGGATAGTTGGATGCACGGTTCAATTCCTCATCACAAATCTTTTGCATGGCCAAATCTTGAGTTGTAATAATTTTCAAACCGCCACTATATACAGCATTGTATGCCTGATCTTCCGTGTATCCTAATTTATTTACAAGGTCTTTTTGTACTTCTTTTGACACTTCATCCAGGAAGTAAGAGTTTACGGTGATGCTTTCCTTGTATTCTGCATTTGCAGTTTGGATTCTTTTGTAAATATCCTCGGTGTCTGTGAGAGCAGTGTCAAATTCTTCCTGTGAAATCTTTTCCTGCTCCAGCATGTCCTTCAATACTTTTTCACGGCGCTTTTCATTGGCCTCCGGGTTGGTAATTGGATTATAGCCGGTTGGACTTTTGGTAATGGCTGCAACTGCAGCACATTCTGACAAAGTGAGCTCGCTTACGTCTTTGCCGAAATAACGCTTCGCTGCAGCTTGTACACCTAGGGTGTTCTGTCCAAGATTAATCGTGTTTAAGTAGTTTTCAAGAATTTCCGATTTATCAACGATTTTTTCAATCTGTACGGCTAAATATAATTCCTGAACCTTACGTTCAATCTTTTGCCATTGTGTTTCTCTACTAAAATTAGGGAAGACACTGTTTTTAATTAGCTGCTGTGTAATGGTACTACCACCTTGAGAGAAATGTCCGGACATAAGACCATTTACGAATGCTCTGGTGATACCTTTTACATCAATACCCTTGTGGTCATAAAAACGAGAGTCCTCTACTGCAATAAATGCATCTTGTAAATATTTTGGGATGTTTTCAAGAGAAGTGTAAACGCGGTTTGAACCTGCACTTACAAAAGTTCCCAAAACAGTTTCCCCGTCATTGGCATATGCAGTTGTTGTATATGCAGAAGGTTTAATGCTATCTTCTGTAATCTGTGGCGTATCGTCAATTATTTTTTTGAACAACAGTCCGCCACCGGCAAGTGCTAATATTCCAACTCCAAGGAAGATTAGAAGCATGACCTTCAGCCAGCGCATTCCTGTTCTTTTTCTCTTCTTAGACATACGCGATTGTAACTTCGAACGTTGCTTAGAAGTATTCTTTCTACCATAATTCATGAGTGTAGCCTCCTTTATTACGAATGATATTATACCAAACTTACATATTTAAATAAAGGAAAATAGGAAAAATTTAAGAAAATATTGTGAAAATAGCCCTAATACTGTTATAGTAATAGAAAAGTTTGAAAAAAGGTGAAGCATATGTTGAGTCAATATAAAACAGTATATCGCGGTGGTGAGGCGGAGATAATAGAAAAAAAATCCAGATTCATCGCAACGGTAAAGCCGGTGAAAAGCGAAGAAGAAGCCATAGAATTTATTGAAAGCTTAAAAAAGAAATATTGGAATGCGACGCATAATTGCTTTGCTTATGTATTAGGAGAACATTTTCAAATCCAACGCTGTAGTGATGATGGGGAACCGAGCGGAACCGCAGGAAAACCTATGCTTGATGTGTTGTTGGGAGAAGAAATCCATGATGTGGTTGTAGTTGTGACCAGATATTTTGGTGGAACGCTTTTAGGTACAGGTGGACTTGTGAGAGCATACGCCGGTGCTACAAAGGAAGGGCTAGGGGCCAGCAAGGTCATTACAAAAATGCATGGCCAGAAGATTGCCATAGAGACGGATTATACGGGACTTGGAAAGATACAGTATATTCTCGGCCAGAGAGGTTTGACAATTTTAGATTCCATTTATACGGATAAGGTGGAATTGGAGGTGTTGCTTCCAGAGGATGAGATACAAAGCGTAATCGCGGAAATTCGGGAAGGAACCAATGGGCAGGCGAAGATGGAACTGCAGGAGGAATGCTACTTTGCAAATATCGATGGTGAAATGCAGATTTTTAAGGACTAGATGAAGGGGAAAAACAGATGAAAACAAAACGTGAAGATGTACGAAATATTGCAATTATTGCCCATGTAGACCATGGAAAAACAACTTTAGTAGATGAACTTTTGAAACAGAGCGGCGTGTTTCGCGAGAATCAGGAAGTGGCAGAACGTGTAATGGATTCCAACGATATCGAGAGAGAGCGTGGAATTACAATCTTGGCAAAGAATACAGCTGTTTATTATAAGAATACAAAGATTAACATTATTGATACGCCGGGACACGCAGATTTCGGTGGTGAAGTAGAGCGTGTGCTCAAGATGGTAAACGGAGTAATTCTGGTGGTGGATGCTTTTGAAGGCGCAATGCCGCAGACGAAATTCGTATTAAAAAAGGCATTGGAACTGGAACTCCCAGTGATTGTATGTATCAATAAGATTGACCGCCCGGAAGCAAGGCCGGATGAAGTTATTGATGAGATTTTGGAATTATTTATGGACTTGGATGCATCCGACGAGCAATTGGACTGCCCATTCGTATATGCTTCGGCGAAGGCAGGACATGCTATTTTAGACTTGACGGATGAACCGGAAAATATGGTTCCATTGTTTGAAACCATTTTGGACTATATTCCGGCACCGGAAGGTGATGCACAAGCGGATACACAAGTATTGATTAGCACCATTGATTACAATGAATATGTGGGAAGAATCGGTATTGGAAAAGTGGATAACGGTACCATTGCCGTTAACAAAGATATGGTTGTAGTCAATGCCCATGAACCGGATAAACAGAAAAAGGTGAAGATTAGTAAACTGTATGAGTTTGATGGTTTAAATAAAGTAGAAGTAAAGGAGGCAACCATTGGCTCGATTGTCGCCATTTCAGGCATTGCCGATATTGCGATTGGGGACACACTTTGTTCCCCGGAAAATCCGATTGCCATTCCATTTCAAAAAATCTCAGAGCCGACGATAGCGATGCAATTTATTGTAAATGACAGTCCCTTTGCAGGGCAGGAGGGAAAATATGTTACTTCCCGTCACTTGCGTGACCGTTTGATGCGCGAACTGAATACAGATGTAAGTCTTCGTGTGGAAGAAACAGAAAACGCGGATAGTTTCAAGGTTTCGGGACGTGGTGAGTTACATTTGTCAGTATTGATAGAGAATATGCGCCGTGAAGGTTACGAGTTTGCAGTAAGTAAAGCAGAAGTATTATATAAGAAAGATGCAAATGGAAAATTGCTTGAGCCTATGGAAACGGCCTATGTGGATGTTCCGGATGAATTTACGGGAACGGTAATTGATAAATTAAGTCAGCGTAAAGGGGAATTGCAAAGCATGAGTGCATCCAATGGAAGCACAACCCGCTTGGAATTTTCCATTCCTGCACGTGGCCTTATTGGGTATCGTGGCGAATTTATGACGGACACAAAAGGAAATGGTATTTTAAATACCTCTTTTGACGGATACGCTTCATACAAAGGGGATATACAATATCGAAAGCAAGGCTCTTTGATAGCATTTGAAACCGGTGAATCTGTAACTTATGGATTGTATAGTGCACAGGAGCGGGGAACCCTCTTTATCGGAGCAGGTGAGAAAGTATATGCAGGAATGGTCATTGGCCAGAATGGAAAAACAGATGACATTGAACTCAATGTTTGCAAGACAAAGCATTTGACCAATACACGTGCTTCGGGTTCAGATGAGGCACTTCGACTTACTACACCGCGAGTCTTGAGCCTGGAAGAAGCTCTGGATTTTATTGATACGGATGAACTTTTAGAAGTAACGCCAAAGTCACTTCGTATTCGTAAGAAAACGTTGGATGCGAAACTGAGAAAAAGAGAAAAATTCCAGTGACTTCATTGCATGTCCTTTGAAATTTGTGTATAATATATTATATAAATTGAATAGAAAAGGAGTTGATTGCATGAATTTCATTATTAGTGGAAAGAACATCGACGTAACGGCTGGTTTACGTTTGGCAATTGAGCAAAAATTAGGAAAGCTGGAAAGATATTTCACTCCTGACACAGACATTATCGTAACACTTAGTGTAGAAAAGGGACGTCAAAAGATTGAGGTGACGATTCCGGTCATGGGAACCATCATTCGTTCGGAACAAGTAAGCGATGACATGTATGTTTCTATTGACTTAGTAGAAGAGGTAATCGAGCGTCAACTTCGGAAGTTCAAGAACAAGTTGATTGCAAAGCATCAAGAGGGCGGACATTTCAAAGACGCATTTTCAGAAATGGAAGATGTTGAAACTGAGGACGAGATTAAGATTATCCGTACGAAGCGATTTGGAATCAAGCCAATGTTTTCGGAAGATGCCTGTGTTCAAATGGAACTCCTGGGACATAATTTCTTCGTATTCTGTAATGCGGAGACAGATGAGGTAAATGTAGTATACAAGAGAAAAGATGGAGCTTATGGTTTGATTGAGCCAGAGTTTTAAATAAAGAGGAAATATTAGCAAAAGGGGACCTTGAACTTTAGGTTCCCTTTTTGCACTTAACGGGATAAAATGGAGCATAATACGAGTATAATGCGAGCGAATGGAAAGAATATGGACAATGAATGGATAGAAAGTGGAGATAATTTGGATAAAACCATTGACAAATGACAAGAAATAGGATATAGTCTTAATAAGACAGTGTAAGGAGTGATTGGCATGACAATCGGTGAAATGCAGGAATTAAGAAAACAATTAGGGTATTCATATGAGATGGTAGCACAAGTTTCAGGTGTTCCGTTAGGTACGGTACAGAAGGTGCTGCTTGGAATCACAAAGTGCCCACGTTATGACACAATTAAAGCGTTAGAAGAAGTTTTCAAACCGATGTATAGCTCTATGGTAAAGGAAACATCGGCATATAGCATTACTGCACCACAAGACGAATTCACAGTAGAAGATTATCTAAAACTGCCAGAAGAGGAACGGATTGAGCTGATAGATGGCGTTATTTATGATTTGGGAGCACCTACAGATAAGCATCAAATTATCAGGGATGAAATTTTTGCCGGGTTCCGTGATTATATTCGCAAGAAAAAAGGAAAATGCGTTACCATTACTTCGCCTATAGATGTTCAACTGGACTGTGATAATCGAACCATGGTTCAGCCGGATGTGGTTATCGTATGTGACCGTAATAAGTTTCAGAAGGGAAGAATATTTGGAGCACCGGATTTGGTGGTGGAAGTATTGTCTAATTCTACTAAGAAAAAAGATATATTCATCAAAGGGAATAAATATTGGAATGCAGGAGTAAAAGAATATTGGCTTGTTGATCCGATGAAGAAAGTGGTGCATGTCTACGAATATGAGAAAGAAGATTTTCAGACGATATACACGTTTGAAGATAAGGTTCCGGTTGGAATCTGGAATAACGAATGTGAAGTGGATTTTGCGGAGATTTATGAGTATATTAGTTTCTTAGCGTACTGATGTCGATAAGCCCCAGATTTTGTCGAAAAGTTTTTTATACATATGGTTCTAAATGAGAATCTCCCTTCATAGACTGTTTATTGAATGAAAAGTACAAGACAGAGGAAGGGAGATTTTAAATTCATGTCAGATAAGATTATTGAAAACAATCAAGTAACTATTATTGGAGAGGTGGCTTCGGAGTTTACCTTTAGCCATGAAGTGTTTGGGGAAGGATTTTACATGGTAGATGTGCTTGTGAAGCGCCTGAGTAATTCCGATGACCGCATTCCACTGATGATTTCAGAACGCCTCATTGACGTTCACCAAAACTACATAGGAGAGTATATTGAGGTGACGGGACAATTTCGCTCGTACAATCAGCACGAGGAACATAAGAATCGATTGATTTTATCAGTTTTTGTGCGCGAGGTTTCGTTTGTGGAAGAGGAAGTAGATGGTGCAAAAACGAACACCATTCTGTTAGATGGTTATATATGTAAACGACCGATTTATCGAAAAACACCACTTGGCAGAGAAATTGCCGATTTATTGTTGGCAGTGAACCGACCATATGGAAAATCGGATTATATACCATGTATTTGCTGGGGGCGTAATGCCAGATTTGCCTCTAGTTTTGAAGTAGGTGAACACGTGCAAGTACTTGGAAGAATTCAAAGCCGTGAATATGTAAAGAAATTAACAGAGACGGAGACAGAAAAAAGAATCGCATATGAGGTTTCTGTTAGTAAACTTGAGTGCGTCATAGATTGACAGAACGGGGGAATGGTGCTAAAATTCTGTAAGAGAGTGGTTTTATAGGTAATCAAGGAGGTAGATTATGGCTATTTTTACAGGATCAGGCGTGGCAATTGTGACACCATTTCATGCTGATGGAAGTATTAATTATAATAAATTAGAGGAACTCATCGATTTTCATTGTAATAATGGAACAGACAGTATTGTAATCTGTGGAACGACCGGTGAATCTGCGACAATGACAGAAGCAGAACATGTTGACTGCATTAAGAAAGCAGTTGAATTTACCAGAGGACGTATTCCGGTTGTGGCAGGTACAGGTTCAAACTGTACAAAGACAGCCATTGAATTATCGCAAGAAGCAGAAGCAGCGGGCGCAGATGGACTTTTGATTGTAACTCCATACTACAACAAATGTACACAGCAAGGACTCGCACAGCATTATACTGCCATTGCAAAGGAAGTAAAGACACCGATTATTATGTATAGTGTTGCAAGCAGAACAGGCGTGAATATTGCACCTGAAACAGTTGCATCATTGGTGAAAAACGTGGATAACATTGTAGGTGTTAAGGAAGCATCCGGAAATATTTCTCAAGTTGCTAAGATTATGAATCTTACAGATGGAAAAATTGATTTGTATTCAGGGAATGATGACCAGATTGTACCGCTTATGTCACTTGGCGGTATCGGTGTTATCTCAGTGCTTGCCAACGTAGCACCAAAGGAAACACATGATATCTGTGCAAAATATCTTGCAGGGGATGTGAAGGGAAGTGCAGAACTTCAGTTAAAGGCTATTCCACTGATTGACGCGTTGTTCAGTGAGGTGAATCCGATTCCGGTTAAGAAGGCTATGAACCTGATGGGAATGGAAGTTGGTCCACTTCGTATGCCACTAACAGAGCTTACAGAAGGGAATACTGAGAAACTTTTGAAGGCGATGAAAGATTTCGGGATTATTTAAAGTATAATTATTTGTAAAAAAGATTTAGGTGAACTGTTCACTTAAATCTTTTTTTGATTATTATGAAATGTTAGATATTCTTGATTAAATGCATAAAAAGTGGTATTCTTTTATAAAAATTAATCGAAGGGGATTGTGAAAATGGTTAAAATAATTATGCATGGCTGCAACGGAAAGATGGGCCAGGTTATTACAAAAATTGTAAAAGAAGATACAAATGCAGAGATTGTTGCAGGTGTAGATAAATATCAAGGCATTCAAAATGAGTATCCAGTATTTTCTGATATCGCTGAATGCGATGTGGAAGCAGATGTTGTAATTGATTTTTCAAATGCGGCAGCAGTAGACGGACTTTTAGATTACTGTGTAAGTAAGGCGGTTCCGGTGGTTCTTTGTACTACCGGATTATCAGAAGAACAACTTACTAAGGTAAAAGATGCTAGTGAGAAAGTTGCAGTACTGAAGTCTGCAAACATGTCACTTGGTATTAATATGTTATTAAAACTCCTTCAGGATGCTACAAAAATTTTGGCGCCGGCAGGCTATGATATCGAAATCGTGGAGAAACATCACAATCAGAAAGTGGACGCACCAAGTGGAACAGCACTTGCTTTGGCAGATTCCATTAACGAAGTGCTTAATAACGAATATGATTATACATATGACAGAAGTCAGGAACGCAAGAAACGTGATAAAAAAGAAATCGGTATTTCAGCAGTTCGTGGCGGAACAATCGTTGGTGAGCATGAAGTGATTTATGCAGGCGAGGATGAAGTGATTGAATTTAAGCATACCGCATATTCCAAAGCAGTATTTGCAAAAGGCGCAGTAGAAGCAGCTAAGTTTTTAAAAGGAAAAGGTCCTGGCATGTATGGAATGCAGGATGTGATTGAATTTTAAAAGTAAAAATCTCCCAATTCATGATTTGCATATATTTGTGAGAAAAGCAAATATTATTATCAAGAAGCAATTCTTACAAAATCATACAAGTACATGAAAGGGAGACAATTATGAAAAACTTCAAAAAAGCAATAATAGCAATGTTATGTGTATGTATCATGTTAGGAGTAACCGCATGTGGCAACAGAAATAATGACGGTACAGGAAATAATGGTACTAACAACACAACGGACGACAAAAACAATGATGTTACAGACGGTACAGATAAAAAAAACAATGATAACGGTGGAGTTATTGATGATGTTGGAGATGCAACAGGAAATGTTATCGATGATATCGGAAATGGTGTAGAAAATATCACAGATGATATGACAGGAAGCGATAACAACAATAACAACAATAATACAAACACAGATAATAATATGAATCGATAAAATATAATTGCATTTTTTAATGTTTATTGTTAGAATGCAATCAAATGTAATAGGGAATGTTCAATGTTACAACATGAACATTCCCTTTCTAAATTGTGAGGGATGATGAAAAATATGAAGAAGTACATAGTAGGAATTTGTGATGATGAACAAAAATGGTGCGAACATGCGAAAAGGTTAATTTTGAATTACTGCAACACCATAGAGAGAGATATGGAAGTTCTTGTGTTCTCATCAGGAGAAGAGATATTAAGTTACGAAGGACAACCGATAGATGCAGTATTTATGGATATTCAGTTAGAAGAGGAATCTGGAATCGATGTTGCATTCGGATTAAATAAAAAATGGGAGAATTGTGCAATTGTTTATTTGACCAATTATCTCTTTTATGCTACGGATACCTATCAAACAGAGCATGTATATTTTGTATTAAAAGAACAATTTGAACATCGCATGAAAGAAGTTTTCGATAAACTGTTTCATCTGGAAAAACAAGGTGACAAGTCACTAAATTTTGATTTGTTAGGTGGAAAGAATGTGTGTCTATCACCGAGTGAAATATTATATTTTGAGCGTGAGACAAGAAGAACTTTCATACATACAATATGGGGGAAATATGAAACGTGGCAGAAAGTAGGGGAAATTGAAAAAATGCTGCCTGAAATAGAGTTTGTGAGATGTCATAACAGTTATATTGTGTATTTCCCGGCAGTAAGAGAATTAAACAAGAATACAATTGTTATGAAGGATGATACTGAGATAACTATCAGTCGCAGTTATATAAAAAAAGTAAAGAATGCCTTTGCAGAATGGGCAGTTACAAGAATGTCATAATTACAAAAGAAGGAGTAAAGGGTATGTTAGTCAAGGGAATTATTATTGTCGTTGCATTAGTTATTATGATTGGTATTTTGTTATTTACTCGCGCGAAGCAAATGGAGAGGGAGAACCGTATCGTAGAATCTTACATGAAAGCGAGTGAAAGATTTTTCGCTGAGATATCAAAGCGGGTGGAGGCAACAAGACATTATAGACATGATTTGAGTAATTACATACAAATGTTGGATACGCTTCTTGAGAAGGAAGAACGTTCCGAAATGATTCAGGAATATATGGATGAGCAAAAGACAACGTATGCAAAGTTATCTAAGCAGAAACTTTGTCAGGATGAGTTTATTAACACCATGATTCAAATGAAAAAAGAAGAGTGTCAGGAAAAAGGAATTTTGTTCCACGTCGAAGTGGACAATGCGGACTACTCGGGAATGGAAGAGATGGATAAGGTATGTCTTTTCATGAATTTGCTTGATAATGCAGTAGAGGCAACTGAAAAAATCCTAATTGAAGAAAATAGAGAGATATTTTTGAAGGTGGCAAAACAAGAAAACGAGTTAATTGTTCGTATTCAGAATCCATTGGAACCAAACAAGTCATTCTCATTCCTTACAACAAAGCCGGATAAAGAAAACCATGGCATCGGAACAGCTATTATCACGAAGATTATTAAGAAATACAACGGGGAAAGAAAAGTTGACATTGACGAAAAGAAGGGTGTATTAAATGATTGTGTGATCTGCCGTATGAATGATGAGGTGTTAGCGTAATGGAAGTATTGTCAGTAATGGCAAGAGACTTTTTGTTTGTATGTACAAATGTAAGCATGTTGCTCTGTTTTATGGACAGGATGTTAGAACGGAAACGCTCTTTCAAGGTGTGTATTGTATTTACTGTTTTTAAAGTGTTAATTATTAATGAACTATTTTTATATATTCTTGTTGAGGAAATACATCGCAAGGGAATGTTACAAAATGTATATCTGTTTACCTCAGCTATTATATCAATAGCACTATACTTTTGTTGTTTTTATACTTTTGCAGATGAACCTGTTAAAATTATGGTGGTTTCGGCAATTAGTGAAATCATAGATGTGGTTGTGGGGAGTTCCTTTAATATAATTACAAATGTATTAAACGGAAGACAGCCTATGGCAAATTACGTACCATTCCAAATATATGATCTGTTATTTCCCGTACTTTTCATCATTGTCGTACCTCTTGTTTGCAAAGTTTTAGAACCATTTTTTAGAGTTATAAGGAAATGGGAGATAAAACATAAAAGAATATGGATGAGTATAATGATTATGTACGTTTTTGCGGCTATTCATTCCACTTTTGCGGGATACCAACAAGGAACGCTCGAAATGTATTTTCTAGTTGTGTGCATTTTTGGGTGTATTTTATGGGGCTATGGTCAATTGTATTATCGAAAAGCAACTTTGGACAAGGAATATCTTCAAAAGCAGCAAAGACTTTCCAAACTGCAATACAGTGCCATTGCTTTGCAGGTTGAGAAAATGGAACAGGCTCAAAAAGAAATCAATGAACAGATGCGGAAAATCACGGCGCTTTCAAATGATAGTGTTCAGAGAACGGAAATGATTGAACGTTTTATCCAAGGTTTGAAACGTCAATCACGGGTTGTGATGCAAGGAATGTTCTGTGACAGTTGGTTTTTGGATGCTGTTTTATGTCATCAAATGGAAAAATGTAGAGAAAGAGATATAACGGCTGATTTTCAACTTCAAGGATATAAAAAAGGTGAGGTTCGAGAAGATGATTTGGCAGAACTGATAAATTATCTTTTGGAAAGTGTCTTGGGAGAACAAGACACGAGTTGGATTTCGTTACATGTGGCCTCTGTGAAACGCCAGTTGGTCTTGGAATTCAAAAGTGATGCTAAGCAGGTTAGAATATCTAAACGAAAACTACGAAAGTATATGAAAAAATATCAGGTTGTCTGTAATCTGAGGATAGGGGAGACACGATAACATGAATGAGGAACTATCGATATTATTAAGGGAATTTTTATATATTGGGACCAACATGGCCATGTTAACGATATTCATGGAAAAGATGTTAAAGCGTAAACGTTCTCTAGCTTCATGGATTATTATCGGTTTTTTGAAATTAGTGATAATTAACCTTATCTTTACGACTATGTTGTGGGAGCAGATACATATAAATGGTCAGTTGCAAACAGCTTATCTCATTTTGTCATCTGTGTTTGCCATAGGCATGTACTTTGTACTGTTTTATGTTTATGATGAAGAACCAATAAAATGCATGTTGGTATCTGTGATTAGCGAAATGTTAGATGTGGTAATAGGAAGCGGATTCAGTATGTTTATAAATATGTTAAGTAAACGAACTGCATTTGCTGATAATCCCGGAATGCAGGTGTATGACCTTTTATTTCCTGTTTTGCTAGTAGTTACAATTCCTATTATCTGCAAAATACTGGAACCAATGTTTAGAAAAGTCAGAAGATGGAAGGTAAAGCACAAAAATGTGTGGAGCGTTGTTATGGGAGCTTACATAGTTGTGGCTCTAGCATCAAATTACATTACCTATAAACAAAGCATGCTTTGGATGTATTTTCTTGTTGTAGTTGTTATACTAATTCTATTTTTTGTGTATGCAAGATTGCTTCATCGTAGGGCAGTATGGGAAAAGGAATATCTTCAAAAGCAACAGAGGCTTTCAAAAATGCAATACAGTGCCATTGCTATGCAGGTAGAGAAGATGGAACAGGCACAAAGAGAAATTAATGAGCAGATGCAAAAAATGATGGCGATTTCAGATGATAATGTTCAGAAAACGGAAGCGATTGAACGTTTTATCCAAGGTTTGAAACGTCAATCACAGGTTGTGATGCAGGGAATGTTCTGTGATAGTTGGTTTTTGGATTCTGTTTTATGTCATCAAATGGTGAAATGCAAAGAGAGAAATATAAAGGCTAACTTTCAACTACAACAGTACCAAAAAGGTGGCATTCGAGAAGCAGATTTAGCAGAATTAACAAACTATCTTTTGGAAAGCATTTTGGAAAACGATGATAACAGCTGGATTTCGTTACATATAGCTTCCTTAAAAGGACAGTTGATTCTTGAAATCAAAAGCGACTCCACGAGAGTCAAAATATCAAACAGAAAAGTTCAGAAGTATATGAAGGGTTATCCAACTGTGATGAATGTAAAACAGTTAGAGCATGAAGTGGATATTAAGGTTGTATGCAGTCTGAAGAAGGAGTAACAAGATGAATGACATTTTTTCAATGATTGCACGAGAGTTTATACTTTCGGGAACGAACATAACAATGCTGACAATTTTTACAGCACATATGTTAAAAAGAAAAAATTCATATAAACTCGTTATTATTGTTGATATTCTTAAAATTATATTGGTGAATTTAATCGTAGCAGTGCCCTATGGTGAAATTTTACGGACAAATAGAATAGCACAAGGTGTGTATGTCATTATTGCAATTGCTTTTTCATTGGCATTGTATTTTGCTTTTTTTTACACATTTGAAGGGCAACGTGTAAAAATAGTGGTTATTGCCACAATCTCAGAAATATTAGCAGTCAGTATTACCAATCCGATTAACATGGGGCTAAATGCATTGAGAGGGGCAAGTCCGTTGGAGGATTACGCAAAATTACATATGTCGGACATTTTATTAGTTGTGCTGACAGTGTTTATTACACCGCTTATTTGTAAAGTGTTAGAACCTGTTTTTAAGCGCCTTAGAGCATGGAAAATAAAGAGAAAGTTTCTTTGGACAACACTCATTGTGTTGTATCTTTCGGTGGCAATACATTCTTATTTTGTTAGATTTGAGCAAAATGTACTTGAGATGTATTTTATTGTGGTACTGGCAATGATGAGTGTGTTTTTGTGGTACACAAGACTAGTTTATCGTAAGGCAACTTGGGAAAAGGAATATCTTCAAAAACAACAGAGACTTTCCAAATTACAATATAGTGCAATTGCTTTGCAGGTAGAGAAGATGGAACAGGCGCATAAAGAAATTAACGAAGAAATGCAGGCAATTATGTCTTTACCGGAAGATGAAATTCGAAGAACAGAAGCCGTTGAACAGTTTATTCGTGGATTGAAGCAACAATCAAAAGTAATCTTGCAAGGAATGTTCTGTGACAGTTGGTTTTTAGATGCCGTGTTATGCTATCAGATGATGAGATGCAAAGAAAAACAGATTGATGCGGATTTCCGGTTGCAAGAGTACAGAAAGGGCGACGTTCGAGAGGAGAATCTGGCGGAAGTTATAAACTACCTGTTAGAGTCCTTTCTTGAAGGTGAAGGAGTTGAAAAAATTTCGTTGCATGTGGCGTACATTAAAGGACAATTGGTTCTTGTGTTGACAGGTGATGGTACGAATGTAGAGATATCCAAGAGAAAAATAAGGAGATACATGAAAGGATATCAGACTGTAATTAATAAGAATATACTGAACCGAAAAACAGAATTAAAATTGACAATCGCTTAATTTTGTACAAAATATATAATACGATGCAATCCAAAATGGTTGCATCGTATTTTTATGGACATAATTGTAGAAAGGAGGTTTGAAATCATGAAAAAAAGAATTGTTACTCAAAAAATGCACAGAGAGTTTAGAACTCATTTGCTTTTACAGGAGAAAAGTGTTGCAACTGTAGAAAAATACTGTCGTGATGTAAAAATGTTCTCAGAATTTGCAGGTGACTTACAAATCACAAAAGAAATAACGATTTCATTTAAGCAACAATTGATTGAACGGAAATATGCTACACGAAGCATTAATTCCATGTTGGCGTCGCTTAATAGTTTCTTTGAGTTTCTTGAATGGGATGATTGCAAAGTGAAAAACATCAAAATTCAAAAACAAATCTATTGTGAAGAAGAAAAAGAATTGACAAAAGCTGAGTACATGAGACTTGTGTCAGCAGCTAGGAGACAGCACAATGAGAGATTGAATCTCATCTTACAGACAATTTGCGGTACCGGTATTCGTGTGAGTGAACTTTCGTACATTACTGTTGAGGCAGTGAAAAAGGGAGAAGCAATTGTTTCTTGCAAGGCAAAGACTAGAAGGGTATTTATTGTAAAGGAACTGCGAAAGCGTTTGAGTCATTATGCAAAAGAGAGGCACATCGAGTCTGGAATAATCTTTGTGACAGCAAATGGCAAACCTATGAATCGAACAAATATATGGCGAGAAATGAAATCGCTGTGTGAAGAGGCAAATGTTTCAGCAGAAAAAGTCTTTCCGCATAACTTACGTCATCTCTTTGCGAGAACATTCTACGGAATCGAAAAAGATATTGCAAAGCTTGCAGATATTCTGGGTCACAGCAGTATCAATACCACACGCATTTATATTATCACGAGTGGCGAAGAGCATAGAAGGAAATTAGAGAATATGCGTTTGATAATATAAAAAACCGACACTGTGCGCGTCGGCTGTAACATAATCCGCATTATGTTGTAATATAACAAAAAAATTGTATCTACATAGTCATTATAATATCATATTCAAATAATAAATCAAGAAAATTTACATGTTTATGCATGACAAAGAACCTTCCCGATCGCGTAACGAGAGAAAGGTTTATTTGTTGTGCTCTTTTTTATGCAAAATCGAAAAAATAACAATATTCGTGCAACATAATGCGGATTATGTTACAAACGTATGAAAAATACAAAAACTGTCAAAAAAACTGCAAAAACTGCACGAGGGGGCAAATTGTGTCTATGGTAAAATGAAAGAGATATGAGTATGACTATGGAGGGGACTTTATGAGCGAACAGGATTTGAGACCAAGCTGTTCCAGTGAAGAGAATATGTTATATAGTTTTCATTTAACGCTTTTTTCAGAAGCGAATGAAATGTTTGAATTATGGTTGCCCAAAATAACAGAAGGTTTTTTTAAATTCTCTGAGAATGTTGAACATCGGTTTCTGAATATCTCGGCAAAAGATGGTCAGTGGATAGCTTCTTGCCAAAAACCTGCTTTTTTTATGGAGGTTCCATTATCATCTAGTTATGAAACCGCAGTGTTTGACGGAGAATTGCTTAAAATTAATTTCGAGGAAAGAATCTATTTGTTGTTTGTAGAAAAGATATTGCCTGAACGTTTGGCATTTCATAATTATAGTATTCTTTCTGATGTGGAAATAACTATTGGTGGTCATCCGGAGAATGACATTTATTATCGGGGACCATATGTCTCGAGAAATCATGCAATTATAACTTATTACAAAGGTCGTTGGATGATTCGGTGTCTTGATAGGGTTTATGGATTGTGTGTAAACAGAATAATGAAGACGGATACAGAATTAAGAGTGGGTGATGTTGTATACATAATGGGATTGAAGATTATTATAGGTCAAAGTTTTTTGGCTATTAATAATGGTCTTGGAACTGTAACAGTAAGCCAACGAATACTTCAAGAAACATCATTGTCTCATGAGGGTTATTCTCATTATTATGGGCATGATTCATTAGAAAAATCAACTCAATATTTTAACAGAAATCCAAGAAAACGTATTGAGGTTGTAGAAAAGGTGATTACTGTCGAGGGTCCACCTGTGTCTATGTCGAACAACCAAATTCCATTAATGTTAAGAATGGGAGGGTCCATGGTTACAGGGGGAATATCAGCGCTGGCAGGAAATTTTATTACATTAATATCAAGTGTACTTTTCCCCTTTTTGAGTTCCAAGTATACAGAAAATCAGCGACAAGAATATGAGCGGTTACGAGTTTCTAAGTATACAGAATATTTGGAAAAAAAACAAATAGAAATTACAAATGCCATCCGAGATGAGAGAAGAATACTGAATTTAAAGTATCCCATTGTTAATAATGCAATAGAACCGAACGAGATAAGAGTTCATTTGTGGGAACGTCGTCCAGTTGACAATGATTTTATGAGAATAAGACTTGGAACAGGGATTAGGCCGCTTTCGGTGCAAATAGATTACCCGCAAAGGCGTTTTGAATTAGAATCAGATGTATTAGAAGATAAGATGTATCAATTGGTTGAAAAACCTTATCATGTGGATAATGCACCGATTGTTTTGCCATTGCTGGATACATATATATGTGGAATACTTGGCCAAAGAAAACAAGTAATAGAGTATGTTACACAGATGATTTTACAGGTGGCATTGTTTCATAGTTATGACGAAGTCAAAATGGTATTTTTATTGGATAAAGTTGATTTGGAACAATTAGATGATGTTCGTTATATACCACATGTATGGGATGATCAACGAACCTTTCGTTTTATTGCAACAAATGAAGCAGAAGCATATGCAGTAGGAGAATATATTAAAGAGCAAGTTATCGAGGATATAAATGGAGATAAGGAACTTAATCATATACTGAAGAAGCGTCCCTACTATCTGATTTTTGCATTGGAAAAAAAGATATTTGATAGTCATGAAGTATTGAAGGACATTATGCGTTTAGACTACAACTGTGGAATATCAGTAATTACTGCATTTGATGAATTGCCAAAGGAGACTCAGAAAATTATCACATTAACCTCAACAGGTGAAAATGTATGTACAACTATGGGAGTTGATGGTGGTGATGATGAAAGATTTGAATTGGATTTTGTACCACAAAAGAAGATTTCAGAAGCATTCCATAAAATAGCAAACATTAGTTTGAAAAAGATTACACAAGAACAAGCAATGCCTAAAGTAATTACTTTTTTGGAAATGTTTAAAACGGGTCGTATAGAACAACTCAATTCTATAAAACGCTGGCAGGAGAATAACCCAGTGAAGTCTTTGGCAACACCAGTCGGTGTGGGCGAGGATGGCATGGATTTTGTGCTAGATTTACATGAAAAGCGTCAAGGACCACACGGATTAGTAGCAGGTATGACCGGTTCCGGAAAATCTGAGTTTATTATTACTTATATTTTATCTATGGCGGTCAACTATCATCCGAATGAAGTGGCCTTTGTTCTAATTGATTATAAGGGTGGTGGTCTTGCTGGTGCATTTGAAAATCCTCAGGCAGGTATTCGTTTGCCACATTTGGTGGGGACAATCACTAATTTAGATGGAGCATCTATTCAACGTTCATTAATGTCCATCGAAAGTGAATTGGTTCGAAGACAAAGGATTTTTAATGAAGTGAAAGATATAGTAAATGAAGGCACAATGGATATATATGCTTATCAGAAACTTTATCGGGCAGGGACAGTTTCTGAGCCAATGCCACATTTATTTATCGTATCGGATGAATTTGCAGAACTGAAACAACAACAACCCGAGTTTATGGAGAAGTTGATTAGTGCTGCACGAATAGGACGAAGTTTGGGTGTGCATTTAATATTGGCCACTCAAAAACCTTCGGGTGTTGTAAATGATCAAATTAGAAGTAATACAAAGTTTCGAGTGTGTCTTCGTGTGCAAGAACGTTCTGATAGTATGGATATGTTGAAACGTCCGGAAGCAGCAGAATTAACAGATACAGGACGTTTTTATTTACAGGTTGGTTATAATGAGTATTTTGCACTAGGACAATCTGCTTGGTGTGGAGCCCCTTATACACAACAAGATACAGTTAGCATTCAACGTGATGATGTGATTGAATTCTTAGATACTATAGGACACGTAATTATAAAGGCAAAACCTGCAAAGAAAAAGATAGATACAGGTGAAAAACAAATTGTTGCGATTGTGAAATACTTATCTGATTTAGCCAAGATGCATGGTATCCAATCTAGACAACTGTGGCAGCCTGAATTGCCAAAAACATTAGATTTGATACAGTTGAATAAAGAAAATCGTATTCAAGAAAATAATTCTATGTCAGTATGTTTGGGATTGTTGGATGATCCAGAAAATCAAAAGCAATTTCCAATGAAGATAGATTTTGCGACTTGCTCCAATATACTTATTGCTGGTGAAAGTGGAAGTGGCAAAACGGTTGTGATTCAGAATATTCTATATATATTGGCAAACCAGTTGTCACCAAAGGAATTTAATTTCTATGTTTTGGATTATTCTAGCCGAATGATGAAATTATTTAAATCATTGCCTCATTGTGGAGCAATATTACAAGAGGAGGATGCAGGAACACTGGATGAGTTTTTCAAGCTGATTAATTCTTTAGTGACAGAACGGAAACAATTATTTTCAGAATTAGAGGTGGATAATTTCGAAATGGCTAGAACTCAACGAGATATTCCTTTAATTCTTGTGGTTATAGATAACATTACAGGCCTAAGTCTTACAAAAAAAGGAGAAGCGCATAACTATCTGTTACAAAGTTATTTAAAGAATAGCGCAATCTATGGCATCAAGTATATTGTTTCTTGTAGTAATTTGCGTGAAATATCTTCCCGTGTTCGTCAAGAATTCGGAGAACGAATTAGCCTGCATTTAAGAGATAAATTTGATTATAGCGAGATGGTAGGGTGCAAGACATCTTATTATCCACCGGAGATACCAGGGCGTGGACTTTATAAGTTTGAGGAGAGAGTTCATGAATTTCAAAGTGCGATTCTTTTTGGTGGCATGGATGATAAGACGAGAATACAGCAAATTAAACAGAACGTAGCTGAATTGTGTAAAAAGTACAATGTAAAATGTCAGGCGCAAGGTTTGGCAGTTGTACAACAAGATGCGGAGTATAAAGAGTTTGCGGCACAGTTTAAGCAATATCGAATTCCTTTGGGTTATTCTACAAATACAGGCAAGCCGATTGCATTGCCATTAAAACAGTTTTCGGTGCTGGGATTGTATTTTGGTAATCCACAAGGAAAAACTCCGATTCTTAGAAATTTTCTTTATGCGGCTGAACAAGAGAATATGGAAGTTTGGATTATTAAACGTCTTAAAGATAGTGTTTTTGATGAGGAGGCATGTGGAGGTATTTGTAAGAGTGAATTATCCGATGCGGATTATTTGTCCTGTAGTACAGGTGATTTGCGCCTCTTGCAAAATGCTTTGATTAGTGTAACCACACAGCGTAAGGATATTTTAGACAATTATTATGCAGAAAGAGGAATTAAATTTGAACCGGATAATATAAATGAAGATACATTTTCTGTGCTACAAGAAAGTACCAAGCCAATTCTGGTGCTAATTGAAAGTGTTGCTGATTTTTGTGCAGGATTAAATGATTTGTCAATGTCAAGTTATTGTCAGTTATTTAGTAGAATGCATAAATATAATGTCTATGTTTTAGGTTGTTTTGAACCGGATATTTCCACTGAATTAAGCAAAAAAGCAATTTTTTCAATATTTTCTGAGAATGATATGATTTTCTTTGGTGGTCAGATAAATAGACAATTTATATATTCAATTTCGAATGCTCCAGGTGCTGAGAAAGTGTTGCCATATAACGTAGCATTGATGAAGTATCGGCAAAAAGCCTATCCACTTATTATGCCGTGCGGTAAAATTGAACAGATCAAAGTGGATGAAGATTTAGAAAATATTTTTTAAGACATAAGCTTAATTATATAAGAAGGAGGGCATGACATGGACGAAATCATTTCTGAATATCGAAAGTTGTTAGAACTTCTAGATGAAGAGAAGGAAAGCATAGTTCGTAGTATGCAAGGAGAATTGATGGAGATATACAGAGAAATATTACAAAAAGAGCGTGAAAATGTCGAAAAAAATATACATATGTTATACCAATATTATTAGAAATTGAGGAGGTAAAGTATGGCAGATATTAAGATTGATGAAGGTAAAGCAATGGATTGGATCAAGGAGGTTCGGGGAGAAATTATTTCCGTAGAAAAAACACTTAAGTCAGTAGAACAAGTATGTGCAGAATTTCCGGGAGATAGTGATGATCTTATAAAGTGGATTGAGAAAACTGGGAAATTTATAGAGGAATCATGGACGACTGCTAATTCAACATTCAAAGATGCATGGAATGCCTTAGAGGAAGGACTTAGTATTTTTAAAGGTGCAGGAGAAAAGATTCAAAATGCATTTGATGACTTAAAAACAAGAATTTAAGGAGGAGAAGGACATGTCAATTAAAGGAGCTATTAATGTAGGAGGAAGCCTTGGAAAACTGGGAACAGGGTTTGTCTTTAATTATACAAAAGATGTATATGAGAATAAAATTTCTGAGTTGGAAACTTCAATTGCACGCTTGAATGAGCATTTAGATACATTAAGAGATTTAAAATCTCAGATTCCACAATTTTGGGAAGATGATAATGCACGAGAGACGGCTCAGGCGTTAGATAAGACAATACTAAAAGTAGAGCAGCAAATGAGCACAGCAGAATCACTGATGCAAACATTAAGAACTGCTGTCAACTCTCTGGATAGTTCAAAGGAAGAACTTCATAAGAGTATTGAAGATGCATTAGGATTATTAAACCTTTTAGACTTATAAGATAATGTTTATTTCAGTAAATTTTAGAGAATTAAAAATGTTTCAGGAATACTTGGAACGGGAAAATAAAGTGTTGGACAGGTTAGAAAATGCAATACAAATCCAATACCAGCAAGCGCAAGCGAATCCAGTAGGAGACTCTATGCTCTTTCGACGGCAACTTGAGTTTATCAGCGAAGAAAGTGACCAGATTCAACAGCGTAGAGAAGTATTACAGGAAGCTTTGGAGACCTTTTCAAAGGCCAAGTTTTCATTTGAGCAAAAGTTGTATGATGCAGAGCATTGGCAACGAAAAATAGATTAACAAAACAGATATGGGAGAGATTACAGTATGAAAATACTAGTCAATGTATATATTCCGGCAATTTCAGAATCATATGACATCTTAGTTCCAAATTTTCTTCGGATTAAAAGTGTCATATCTTTGATTGCAAAAACAGTAGAAGGACTTTCTGAACATTTGTATGTTGCGTCAGGAGAAGAATGCCTTTGTTCTGTTGAGAAGAGTATTTTACTTAGGTCGAATACTACACTTGAAAGATATGGTATAAAGAACGGTGACCATTTAATCATGATGTAGTCTCTGCCTAGTCTGTATTTATGATGTAAAAACGGCATGGTGGAAATTCAAATACCATTGTGCCGTCTTTTGGTATTTGATAAAAGAGGAGGTTATTCAATATGGGATACATTATACAAGCAGCTTGTGGTTGTGACATGGGTAGGATAAGAAAGAATAATGAGGATAATTTCTTTTTTGATGGTAAATGTTTGGGAAAAGACAATAATGGTTTAACAAAACCAATTAGGATAAATAGGTTAAGACATGGTTTCTGTGTTGCGGTTTTTGATGGAATGGGAGGAGAAAATTTTGGTGAACTAGCATCTTATGTCGCTGCTCATCATATGCAGTTAACTGAGCGCAGTTTGTCAGACATTTTTATCCCGAAGGAAGAATATCTTGAGAAACTTGCTTTGCAATTAAATGATGCGGTTGTAGAAGCACAGAAAGAGATGCACACAGAACACATGGGAACAACGATGGTCAGCCTCTATTTCTGGGGACGTTATGCATATGTCTGTAATGTTGGCGACAGCCGTGCGTATAGGTTGCATAATGGAGAAATTACTCGGATTTCTGTGGATCATGTAGAACAATGTCCAGGTAGAGAGGAGAAAAAGGCTCCATTGACACAGCATTTAGGTTTCGGTTCTGAAGAAATACAAATCGAACCTTATATTACAAAAAGAGAATTAAAAAAAGGTGATATCTATTTGCTTTGTAGTGATGGACTGACTGATATGCTGACTGATTTGGAAATTTTCGATATCGTGATTCAAAGCGAGAGTGTAGAATCTTGTGTTCAAGATTTGATTGTAGCCGCGTGTGAACATGGTGGGCGTGATAATATAACAGTAATCGTTTGTAAGTTGAACTAAAGGAGAAAAGTGAGGGACGAGAAAAGTGAAAGATACAGTTAATATATGCTGGCCGGGATGGGAAACGGTAAAGTTGATAGGAAGAGGAAGTTTTGGGGTTGTTTATGAAATACAGCGCAGTGTCGGAAACTGGATTGAGAAAGCAGCATTAAAGATTATATCAATACCGCAAAATAATAGTGATATAGAAGAATTGTATAGTGATGGGTATGATGAAGAAAGTATCACCAGTACTTTTAAGAGTTATCTGCAAAGTATATTGGAAGAGTATTCACTAATGAAGAAAATGAGTGGATGTGCAAATATTGTTCATTGTGATGATGTACGTTATATACCTCATGATGATGGAATAGGATGGGATGTCTTAATTAAAATGGAACTTTTAACACCCCTCACCAAGACATTGTCTGACAATATTGCAGAAGAAACCGTCGTAAAGCTCGCAAAGGATATGTGTTTGGCTTTAGAAGAGTGTAAAAAATATAACATTATTCATAGAGACATTAAGCCACAAAATATCTTTGTATCAGAAACTGGTGATTACAAACTTGGTGATTTTGGAATTGCCAAGACAGTAGAAAAAACCATGGGTGGAACCAAGATAGGGACTTACAAGTATATGGCCCCAGAGGTATACAAAAGCCAGCCGTATGGTAGTGCGGCAGATATCTACTCCTTAGGCTTGGTTTTGTATTGGATGCTCAATGAACGCCGCATGCCGTTTATGCCACTCGATTCACATAAAATGACAGTAGGCATGGATGAGGAGGCAAGACAACGTCGTTTATCAGGAGAAATTATTCCACCACCAGCTCATGGAAGAGAAGAACTGAAGAAGATTGTATTGAAGGCATGTTCATACAATCCAACAGACCGCTATAAAAATCCGAGCGAGATGCGAATTGCGTTAGAAAACTTATCTAATAGAAAAACGGGACATAATCCTTCGGATGGTAATTCTAAGAGTTATGATGTACATACATTTGTATGGTTGTGTCCTTCGGATGTAATTAATGGATGCACGAAAAGTATAGCCATTAAAGAGACAGGAAAAACTCTTTGTGTAGATATACCTGCAGGAATCAAAGATGGACAAAAGATTCGTTTGCGAGGATGTGGTAAAGAAAACCTTGTGACTGGTATTAGGGGAAATGTATATTTAACTGTTAAAATATTATATTTCGAACAAAATACAAGCAATGAAATAGCAAATGAAATAACAGCAGATGAAATCGAGAAAACTATACCATTATATTCATGTAATTGTAAAAGAGATTCTGAAACAATTGAAAAGGTGAAAAATATTTATAAAATTCCAGCAGAGGAAAGTATATATTTTGTTATTGATTATTCAGTGTTTGGAAGTTGTAAATCAGGAATCGCAATTGGAAAGCAAGGGATATATTTCAAATATGGATGGGAAACAGGGTGTATAATGTTACAGGATTCGAAACAGTATCGTGTTTTGGGAATAACAGGAAAGACCATTACAATACGAAAAAACGGCGACAAACCAATAGATTTAACTTTCTTTGATAAATGTGATAAGGAGAATATTCGTTTACTCCTAGAGAGTAAAGGCATCGTTTAACGAGGAGGTAAATATGAGGGATATAATTAACGTGTGTTGGCCAGAGTGGGAAACAGTAAAGGTAATCGGTCGCGGGAGTTTTGGAACTGTTTACGAAATACAAAGGAGGTTCGAAGACTGGGTTGAAAAAGCGGCATTGAAGATTATATCTATCCCCCAACATAATAGCGATATAGAAGAACTATATAGTGATGGTTACGATGAAGAAAGTATTAGCAACACCTTCAAAAGTCATTTGCAAAGTATTTTGGAAGAATATTCACTAATGAAGAAAATGAGTGGGTGTGCAAATATTGTGCATTGTGATGATGTGCGTTACATACCACATGATAATGGAATAGGATGGGACGTTTTAATTAAAATGGAACTTTTAACACCACTCACCAAGACATTATCTGACAATATTGCAGAAGAAACAGTCATAAAGCTTGCGAAGGATATGTGTATGGCTTTAGAAGAGTGTAAAAAAAATAATATCATTCATAGAGATATTAAGCCACAAAACATCTTCGTATCAGAAAATGGCGATTACAAACTTGGTGATTTTGGGATTGCCAAGACAGTAGAGAAAACCATGGGAGGAACGAAGATAGGGACTTACAAATATATGGCTCCAGAGGTATATAACAATCAGCCGTATGGTAGTGCGGCAGATATCTATTCCTTGGGATTGGTTTTGTATTGGATGCTCAATGAGCGCCGCATGCCGTTTATGCCACTTGATTCACATAAAATGACAGTAGGCATGGATGAGGAGGCAAGACAACGTCGTATATCAGGAGAAATTATTCCACCACCAGCTCATGGAAGAGAAGAATTGAAGAAGATTGTATTGAAGGCATGTTCATACAATCCAACAGACCGCTATAAAGACCCAAGTGAGATGCGAATTGCGTTAGAAAACTTATCTGATAGGGAAGCAGGAGTGGATTGTTCGAATGATAATTCTAAGGATTACGACATATACGAATATGTATGGTTGTTTGGACCAGAGATGGTTAATGGGTGTACAAAATATGTCACTATCAAAGAGGGTTGTACGACAATATCTTATTCGCCAGAGGAGGATGGGGCGATTCGTGTAGAAATACCTGCAGGCGCTCAAGATGGGCAATTGCTTTGTTGTATGCAAGGATGTGGAAAACTCAACCCTATGACAGGACTAAGAGGAGATTTATATTTAGTTGCGGAAGATTTTTTTGCTAATGGGATAGATATTTTTGCTGAAAAACAAGATACAAGTGAAGAAATAACAAAAGACGAAATAGAGGCTAGTATATCATTATATTCTAGTCATTGTAAGAGAGATTCTGAAACAATTAAAAAGATTAGAAGTCATTTTGAAATTGCGACAGACGAAATAATATATTTTTTTGTTGATTGCTTAACGCCTTGGAAGTTCAAAGCTGGAATCGCAATTGGGAAACAGGGGATGTATGTAAAGTATGGATGGAAAGTAAAAACTATATTGTGGCGGGAAGCAAAAGAATATTGTATGGGTGTGGATAGAAGCATCAACGTCATTGCATTAAAAAGAACTGACGAAAAAGTAATAGCATTAAGATTTCATGAGAGCAGAGATATGGAAAATATCCGATTGCTTTTAAGGGAGAAGGGCGTAAAAAAAGATTTGATTATATAGTGTGGATTTCAGCACTAAGAAATGAGGAAAAAATGGCACATTGTTTTTATTGCATGACTGCAAATGAAGGAAGATTATGCGAATCTTGTGGGAGACAACCAGATGCCCCACATCATTTAAAGCCGGGTAGTATGTTGAATGGAAGATATTTAGTAGGTGTCGTGTTAGGTGAAGGCGGTTTTGGAATCACGTATTTTGGTCGTGACACCAAACTCAATATGAAAGTTGCTATTAAAGAGTATTATCCATCTGGGATGGTAAATAGAAATACTGTTTCCAGTAGCGATATCACGGCTAATATGGGTGCTTCAGAAGCTGCCTTTGAGAACGGAAAAAAGAATTTTTTGGAGGAAGCAAGAACACTTGCTAAATTCTTTAACGAGCAAAACGTTGTAACAGTTGTCGATTTTTTTGAAGCAAATAATACCGCTTATATTGTGATGGATTACTTAGAGGGCGAAGATTTAAAAACCCATTTTGAAAAACATAAAATAGCGGCGTTATCTTTCAAAGAGGCATTTTCAATGTTGTCGCCAATCATGTCGGTTTTAATAAAAATTCATGATAAAGGATTGATTCACAGAGATATTAGTCCGGCTAATATCATGATCTTGAATGATGAAACAATCAAGTTGTTGGATTTTGGTGCGGCAAGAGATTTTAGTGGTGCAGATGAAAAAAGTTTATCCGTTATGCTTAAGCCTGGATATGCACCTGAAGAACAATATCGTAGTAAAGGCAATCAAGGACCATGGACAGATGTCTATGCTTTGAGTGCAACGCTTTACAAAATGGTTACCGGAGTGACGCCGGATGATTCGATGAATCGTTTATTTGCAGATGAAGTCGTACGTCCTTCAGAGTTGAATTCCCAGATAACACAGGAACAATCTGACGTTATTTTAAAAGGAATGGCAATCTTTCAAAAAGACAGATATCAAAGCATGAAGGAATTTCAGGAGGCTTGTATGGCTTGTCTAGATGCTAAGAGTGAGAAGTTGAAGGTTAGCAATGTTCAACCACACGTACTTGATGAAGAAAAAACTATTTTCGAAATGCCTTCATCTAATAGTGATACAGAGAAGACTGTTTTTGAGGTTCCAGTAGTAGGAGAAAGTAAAGACACAGAACCGCAAATACATAATCCTGTTTCTGTGTTAAGACCAAAGGCGAAACACGAATCAGTAGTGGATCATATAGAGAAACCTAAAACAATGCATGAAGTCAAAAAACAAGTTCTAGTAGAGGATAAGTTGGAAAAGAAACCAAAATTAGGGGGATTCATAGGTTCCATTGCATTAGGAATTATTGCCTTATTTATGGTCGTGACTTTGATAGGCGGCATGGGAGATCCATGGGCGGAGACATCGGATCATATTACGGATGGTATCTTCACGTTGATATTTGTAGCTGGTGCAACAGGATGTGGATATTTTTATTATCCGAGAATTGATAATAAGAATAGAAAGCCAAATCGATTATGTTTCATTGTTAGTATTATTTCACTTGTTATTGCAAGCATTTGGGCAATTATTGGATTTAGCGCTTTCGGTTCTGATTATGCGGAAGCAGGGGTTGCTGAAAGTGCCATGGGTTTTGCTGTAGGGTTTGTGCTACTCGCAGTGTACTTTGGATATTTTTATTATCCAAGACTTGAAAAGAAGATACGTAATAAGCATTTTAAAATATATGGAAGCATATTCGCTTCCATTGCAGTTGTATTTGTTGTTTACACGACATTCTTCACGCTAAACACCATTTCCATTGGTGATGAAGAAATCAAGAAAAATGCGGAAAGAGTAGAGTTGGCAGCAGATATTTTAACGGACAATGATATAGAAAAACTATGCGAATTAAAAAACCTGAAGGAATTATCTATTCAAGCATGTTTTTTGGATGATGCCGATGTGAAAATCATTGGACAGATGACACAACTTGAAAAACTAAGACTCACAGGAAATGTGGATATTAAGGATATTTCGCCTTTAGGCAATCTTACGAATTTAGTTTTTCTTGATCTAGAAATGACGGGAACTGAAGATATTTCTTGTTTTGAAAAACTAACAAAGTTAACGCAACTTTCTATTTCAGGTACAAAGGTAAAAGATGTTTCAGTGATAGAGACTTTATCATCATTGGATATTTTTTATATGAATAACCTTGAAAATCTAGACCAGACGACGATAAGTCTTCCGGGGTCATTGACGCGGTTCTATTGTAATAATAACGGTCTTACAAATGTTGACTTTTTGAAAGAACTCTCGGCGCTTAGTACAGTGGAGCTTATCAACAATGCGTTAACAGATATTTCAGCGTTATCTTCAAAGCCTTTATACAAAGTGAAAGTAAATGATAATCAAATAACGGATATCACACCGGTCTCTAATGTGACAGGTGAACTTGAGGCGAGCAACAACCAGATTGCAGATGTGTCTTGCTTAAAAGGATGTAAAGCAGGTGTTGTTTATTTGGAGCATAACAAGATTGCGGATATCAGTGCGTTTCAGGATAACAGTCGTATAGGAACACTTGATTTAAGTAACAACAATATTTCGGACATATCATCTTTGAAAGACTGTTTTAATATCTTCTTGTTAAAATTGGCTCATAACAGTATAAAAGATATCTCTGCACTTGCTACAATTGACAATCTTGATATTTTGGACATGAGCTTTAATCAGATTACAGATATATCTCCGTTAAAAGAGAATCAGAATTATGTAGAAACAGATAGTGCAATATATTTGCAGAACAATCAAATTGTTGATGTTAGTCCGCTCTCGAGTTTTAAAAATTGCAATACTATTTATCTGGATAATAATCTGATTGAAGATGTTTCACCATTGTCTTCATGTACCAAGTTGGAAAGTTTGAATATAAAAAATAATCGCATTAGTGATCTTTCAGTGCTTGGTAGTATGACATATTTGAATCGGGTTTTCGCTGTAGGTAATCCGGTTACTAAGGTAGAAGGTTTGAACTTGGTTGATGAATGGAAAAGTGATATATCAGGAGAAACATATTCATCAGATTCTATGTTGGGTGGTTCGATTTTAAGTATTAGTTATACGGAGCAGATTGATTGGCAGCAGGTGTCCAACATGAATATTGATGATATTCGAGTATATGACATACCACCTCGTAAAATGTCTGAGATGGAAGATTGGGGATACAGAACAAATTATGATTCTACAAAAGTAGAGGAGGAAGTAGATGAATAGGACTGTTTTATATACAGAATCTAGCAGTGTTGAGAATGCAATAATCACAGTAGTGGATAAGGCTGGAAACGTCTATTCGCAACCTGTAAAAAATTATATTAGTATTGGCAGAACAAGTGTAGGAAGCGATTGTGAACTTCAACTTGCCTCCCCGATTGTTTCAAAAAAGCATGGTGAGATTTTTATAGCTGACGGTAGATTCTATTATCGCGATCTTGAGAGTACGAATGGTACATACATTAACAATAGGCATTACGGCGTTGCTTCAGGAGAAACGCTTTGTCAGTTGACAGAAGGGGCTGTTCTTTCGTTTGAAGTAAGACAAGGCGAGGTTTGTCATCCGGATTCTATTTATTGTGTGTTTTCTATTGAAGGAATCACTTTTGAACAGATAAATGTAGTGCCTCTTTCAGAGACAATCGCAGAACTGCAAATTGGGCGAATGGTGGAAAGTGGAATCAAACTGGATAGTCCAATGATTTCAGAGCGTCACGCCTCATTTTTTAACACGCAGAATGGATGGGCGATTATAGACCATAAAAGTACAAATGGTGTGTATTTGAATGGAAAACGTATTTCATCTCCGAAGTATTTGAAAGTGTATGATGTTGTGAGAATTGTAAATTCAGTTTTCATATACTGCGGCGACAAACTGATTTGCTTGGGCGGAAGTGTTTTGAAGAGTTCTCCTTCTGTTTCGGAGACAAAGCCAAGAGAGACAATACAATCCGAGGTTAGAAAAGCACCTGAGAACAAGAATGCTGATCTTGTGATTGATATTGTGGAACGTAGTGTTGTTCAACGTTTTAAAAAGATGATGCTTTTACAAGATATCAACATTTCTGTATCAAATGGGGAAATGGTTCTAATCTTGGGTGGATCCGGAGCGGGTAAAACGACTTTTATCAATGCGGTAATGGGTTATGAAAAAGCGAGTGGCAAAATTACATATAACGATACAGACATCTATGAAGAATATGAACAGATGAAATATGAGATTGGGTTCGTTCCACAACAGGATTTACTGCGAACAAGCGATACAGTTTATGACACGCTTGCAAATGCAGCAGAGATGAAATTGCCAAGAGGCATAAGTGATGAGAAACGAGAGGCACAGATTCTTGAGGTTTTAAATCGTTTTGGACTTTCAAGAGAAAAAGAGTCTCTTGTCTCTAAGTTGTCTGGTGGACAGAAAAAACGTCTCAGTATCGCTGTGGAGTTTATATCCAATCCGAGTCTATTCTTTTTGGATGAACCGGATTCCGGCATTGATGATGTTATGGGTAGAGGACTTATGGAGACACTACGTGAAATAGCAGACTTAGGTAAAATTATTATGGTTATCACACATAGTCCGGAAAGAGCGGCAGATTTGTTTGATAAGGTCATAGTACTTGCAAAAAGTACAAAGGATAATTGCGGACATCTTGCTTTTTTTGGCGGAGTTCAGGAAGCATTTGATTTCTTTGGCGTAAGTTCTTTCAGAGACATAGTTAAAAAGATTAACCGTCCGGATGAGAAAGGTGAAGGATTATCCGATTACTTTATTGAAAAATATCAAACAATGCAGAACGAGGTGAGAGTATGAGCGAAGCGCGTATCGGTAGAATCGGTCAAATAAAAATTTACATAGGGAAATGCTATCGTACATTTATCAATGAGAATGGATGGAAAAACTTAATTAGTACATTGATTATCTCAGTCATACTTGCATGGGTTATTGGCGATAAAACGTTTCAGGTGAATGAGAGTACGAAAACAGGTGTGTTTGCCATGATATGTGGTTGTATTTGGACTGGACTTTTTAACTCTATTCAACTGATATGTCGAGAGCGTGCCATTATTAAGAGAGAACATCGAACTGGACTGCATATTTCTTCGTATGTTATTGCAAGAATGATTTTTGATTTTGTGTTATGTGCGGTTGAAGCATTAATTTTGACAATTGTTTTTGATATCTTTCGTGAATTTCCATCTCATGGAGCAATGTTTGGTTGGACAGGATTCGAATTTTTTATATCATTTACACTCGTTATTTTTTGTGCTGATGCATTAGGAATTTTGGTATCATGTATCGTGAAGACTGAGAATGCGGCGATGACAGTTATGCCATTTGTTCTAATTGTCCAGCTTGTAATGTCAGGAATGATGTTTTCACTTCCTGATAATGCAAAAGCGATTAAGGAATTGACAATCAGTAAATGGGGATTGACAGCAATCTGTTCCTCGGCGGATCTTAATGAAATTCCGACAGCAAACACATTGAAAAAACTAAAAAAAGCGCAGGAGTCTGATGAGAGTATTACAAGTTGGAAACAAATAGGTATTACACAAAAGTACGATATGGAGTATGATGCCTCATCATCCCATGTAATGGCAAATTGGTTGGTGCTAATTTTATACAGTAGTGTTTACGGATTTATGGGAATATTATTTTTGAAATTAGTTGATAAGGATAAAAGGTAGGTGTAAGTATGAATTCTAAAAAAATTGTGACGATAATAGTTATAGTCGTGCTGTGTATTGCAGGTTATAAAATGATAAATAGTGGTGGAGGAATAGGGCTTGAAAAAAGTTTGATTGCTACGCTACCAGAAGAACTTACTAACTGCAATTGGAGTGACGACGAAGAAATCATAATCTATGGGGATTTTGAGATTAAAAATCTAACTGTTGATAGACAAACCACCGATGGAAATTATAAATCGGCAGATTGTTCTATTGAAATGGAAAACGAGAAAATGAAAAGAACAATTTATGTTAATTTGTCTTGTGTTAAGTATGATGATGGTAGTTGGCAGGTACAAGATTGGAGTGAACTCTCAGAACCTATCGCAGTTCCTAAGGTAGGACCAGCAGATGTTGAAACTCAATCTGTTGCCCATATAACTAACGAATTGGGTTTTGAGAATTTTAGTAAGACAAACGAATACATTGACATAGAGAATGGAGAGGTTATTTATTGTTATTCAGTTAATGAGACATACGATTATTTTAGTTTTACGGGTGTTGTTGCTTGTTCGTATGTTTTTCAACAAATCAAACAATTTAATGGTGATGAATACATTTATTATTGGGATTGCTCGCTTGAAAATAACACGGAGATGACAGCCAATGTATTAGGAGAATGGAATTTGGTGGATTATGATGGAACAACTATATCTACACGTGCAGATTTTTTTATAAACACAATCTCAGAAGAAGATGCTGGAATATTTAGGTACTCTTGGCAGACTATGAAAAAAGTAGGCGGTGACTTGTCAAGTAAATATGAGTATACAGGACAATTTGGCTCTTATGATAGTACTGCCACATGTGTTGTTTCAGGTAACGATCCCTTAGATGCTAAATGTGTAATTGATAGTGATCGTGCCACTATTGAAATTAATGTTAAGGGAGCAACAGGAAAAATTGGCGGACATCCTTGTGATGAGCTAATCAAAAACAATTGAATTGGAGGGAATGAAAATGTTTTGTAATCAATGTGGTCAGGAATTAAAAGAAGGAGTTGTTTTTTGTCCGAATTGTGGTGCTAAAGTGAAGAATGTTACGGAAGAACAACATAAGGATTATGTGCAGTCTGTTGTACAAACGAATGGTAATAGCGTTACATTTCCACAGGCAGTAAAATTATATTTTCAAAATTATGCAAATTTTAAAGGACGTGCAACAAGAGCCGAGTATTGGTGGGCAGTGCTATTTAATTTATTGGTGAATTTTGTTGCCTCTTTGATTCAACCAGTTGGTTCGCTGATTGTTTTGGCATTATTAATACCTGGCTTATCAGTAGGGGTCAGAAGACTTCATGACGTGGGGAAATCAGGATTCTATATATTGATGTCTTTGATTCCTTTAGTGGGAGCCATTATCTTAATCGTACAGTTTTGTAAAGAAAGTGCAGGGGATAATCAATGGGGACCATTAAAACAATAAAAGAAGGATGTAAGATGTGCAAGAGTCAAAATGATTGGATATGCTAAAATTACAAAACTCGGAACACGAGAGTTGAACGAAGACGCTATTCGTGTAGTGGAAGATAATGGACGATATGGCTTTATAGTGTGTGATGGTTTAGGTGGACATGGAATGGGTGATGTATCTTCGAACATTGTTGCAAATGCTTTTGTGGAATGTTTTGAAACATTAGATTGCAGCGGTCCTGAGTTTATGAAACAAATGTTTGAATGCGCCCAAGAGTCTTTGCTAAAACAAAAGAAAACACTAAAGGTAACAACACAAATGTGTACCACTGCTGTTGCACTATTAATTGAAAACAACAAAGCATACATAGGATATATCGGTGATTCGAGACTTTATGTTGTAGAGAAGGACAGGATTTCTTATAGAACTATTGATCATTCTGTGCCACAGATGTTGGCTCTGCATGGTGACATTACTGATGAGGATATTGCTCATCACCCTGATAGAAACAAGTTGCTAAGAGCATTGGGAATGGAATGGGAAAGACCGATGTATTCTATAGAAAAACCTTTGGAACTAAAAAACAATCAAGGTTTCTTGTTGTGTTCGGATGGCTTTTGGGAGTGGATTGAACAGAAACATATATGTGGTATGTTGAAGGCATCAAACAGTGCAAAACAATGGTTGGATTCTATGATGGAAGTTGTTGAGTCGAACTCAAAAGGCGCCGAGATGGATAATTGTTCAGCAATAGTAGTTATCAATAAAGATGGAAACGGAGAAGAAGATTATGATGAAAAAAACAATTAAAAAGGTGATTTTTTTGATGGTGGCGATGACAATAATGCTAGGAGCTGTTGGATGTGCATCAAGTGGAATGATGGCTACTACTTACGACCAACCATGTGCATGGTGTAACAACTCGCCTACTAAAAAATATACCACGTCTAACAATGAGGATTGTTACGTGTGCGAAGAATGTAGTAGTTGTTGTGCGTTTTGTGGCAAGGAAGGAAAAACGGAGCATTATACAAATCTTATGGGGATTGAAGTGTTCGTGTGTGATGAGTGTAATGACGGTTCAATGTATTAAAAGAACAGGCGTGTGCTTTCATTATTTAGCTGAATTAATAGCTAAACGCAAGATAAAAAAGTAATATATAAAATCGCACAAAAAGCACTCCCCCAAAAAAGAAAATGTGATTGCATTTTGTGTCTGGTATGGTATAATGAGAATAGAAGTGAGGTTGTCAAGCGTGGAATTGGAGGAACTTAGTTCCCTGCGGAATTCAACTCGCTTCTATATTTTTGTCTATATTTATTTTCAGATATTTTCCAAGCAGTTTTCAGTCTGAGGCTACCTGCAGATTTCGAAAATAATTCAACTAGTATAATTCTACCTAAAATACTTTGAATGGCGATCACAATTCTCCGGTCGCCACTTTGATGTATTGTAGCCTGTAAAACCTCACCGTTTTCAATGTTTTCCAAAGCGTAAACAAATTCTTCTATAGACATATTCATGTCCTCATTCTCTTTTGCTATTTGATGTTCAGAAATTGTGTGGCGAATGTCATCAGAGGATAGTTCTAAGTATGTGTTGGCTATATCAATACTATTATTGGATTTTTTTATAATCTGATTTCTGAGCGAAGAATTTGTTTTTGCGTACGCTACGATTTGATTGTCGTTAGTATTAATAGAGTTTTTGATATAATTATATAAATCCTTTCGAGAGGAAAGAATAATTGGTATTCCATTTTCGTATCTTTTGATACGGTTTTTGTTTTGACGGGTTCCAGATTTTAAGTATGCTGGGATGTCCTCACTAGTCATATATGCTAAAGAGGTGTTTTTATAAGATAGTATTCTAAATAGATATGCTTCTAAGCGAGGTAAAAGGTTTGGGTATATATAAATATTTGTTGCTTGCATATGTCTCCTTTGCAGATTGAAAAGAGAGCCCGAATGAAATTCGAACTCTCAGCAGTTTTAAAAATAAGTTCTCTTGAGACTATAATTATAACACGAAAAGTAAATTTTGCAACAGAGATTTTTGCATTCTATCGAGAAAAGTGCTATACTATTACATGTTTGTAACTATTCAGAGCCAACCTCGAAAACACGTTGTGTTTCCTCGGTGTGGCGTATCCGCCAAATAAAATTTTAAAAACATTCTTAAAAATGCGAGCATTTTACGTCTGTTTTATAAAATTTTGCTTGGCTCTGAACAGTTACGCATATTTTTGAACAAATGGAGAAAACAATGAAATTCAGACCATGTATTGATATTCACAATGGAAAAGTTAAACAAATAGTAGGCGGTTCCTTAAAGGACGAAGGAAATCAGGCGATAACTAATTTTGCTTCGGAACTGGGGGCGGATTATTACGCTGAGAAATACAAAAAAGACGGACTTGTTGGTGGTCATATTATTCTGCTTAACTCTAAGACATCAGAATATTATGAGGCTACGAAGGAACAGGCGATGCTGGCGCTGCGTACATATCCGAATGGTCTTCAGATTGGTGGCGGAATTACTGCGGAAAATGCAGCAGAGTATATAGACGCCGGAGCAAGCCATGTGATTGTGACATCCTATGTGTTTAAAGATGGAGAAATTCATTGGGAGAATCTTAAGAAACTAGTAGAAACTGTTGGAAAAGAACATGTAGTCCTTGACCTTAGCTGCCGCAAGAAGGATGGAAGGTACTATGTGGTAACGGACAGATGGCAGACGTTTACCAACGTGGTGGTGGACACGCATCTTCTGACAACACTTGCAGAGTACTGCGATGAGTTTTTAGTTCACGGTGTAGATGTGGAAGGGAAGTCTTCCGGTGTGGAATTAGATTTAGTGAAAATTCTTGCGGACTGGAACAGAATTCCAATTACCTATGCAGGCGGAATTGGCAGTATGGAAGACTTAAAAGAGTTCGAAAAGGTCAGTGAAGGCAAGCTAGATTTTACAATCGGGAGTGCATTAGACTTGTTCGGTGGAAAAATCCCATACGAATTTATAAAAACCCTCTAAACTATGGTAAACAAACTTGAATATAAAAGTAGAAAGTGTTACAATAAAGTTTACAGTAAATTTTGGAAACTAATAAAAATAAGGAGCAAAGAATGAAGTTATTCGAAAAAATATTTGGTACACATAGTGAAAATGAATTAAAGAGAATTTATCCGATTGCAGACCGCATTGAAGCGATGGAAGCGGACATGCAGAAGCTGTCGGATGATGAATTGAAAAATAAAACAAACGAGTTCAAAGAACGTTTGGCGAATGGTGAAACATTAGATGACATTTTGCCGGAAGCATATGCAGTAGTAAGAGAAGCTGCAACCAGAGTGCTTGGTATGAGACATTATCGCGTACAGTTAATCGGTGGTATCATTCTCCATCAGGGACGTATTGCAGAGATGAGAACCGGTGAAGGTAAAACCTTGGTTTCTACATTGCCGGCTTATTTGAATGCCCTGACAGGTGAAGGCGTGCATGTAGTAACGGTTAATGATTACCTTGCGAAACGTGATGCTGATTGGATGGGTGAGGTTCATAGATTTTTAGGACTTTCTGTTGGCGTTGTTTTAAATGACATGGACAAGGATGAACGTCGTGCAGCTTACGAGTGTGATATTACTTATGTTACCAACAACGAGCTTGGTTTCGATTACCTGAGAGATAACATGGTAATTTACAAAGAGCAGTTGGTTCAAAGAGGTCTGAAATATGCCATCATCGATGAGGTTGACTCGGTTCTTATCGACGAAGCGAGAACACCGCTCATCATTTCCGGACAAAGTGGAAAATCAACAAAGTTATATGAGGCTTGCGATATCCTTGCAAGACAATTGCAACGCGGTGAGGCTAGCGGCGAATTTTCAAAAATGAATGCAATCATGGGTGAAGAGATTGAAGAAACCGGTGATTACATTGTAAATGAAAAAGATAAACAAGTAAGTTTGACAGCAGATGGTGTTGCTAAGATTGAGCAATTTTTCCATATTGATAACCTTGCAGATGCAGAGCATTTGGAGATTCAGCACCATGTAATTCTGGCGCTTCGTGCACACAACTTGATGTTCAGAGACCAGAACTATGTAGTGACAGAAGATGGACAAGTTATGATTGTCGATGAGTTTACCGGACGTATCATGCCGGGACGTCGTTATTCCGACGGTCTTCATCAAGCCATTGAAGCGAAAGAGCATGTAAAGGTAAAACGTGAAAGCAAGACACTTGCAACCATTACCTTCCAGAACTTATTTAATAAATTTGATAAGAAATGTGGTATGACAGGTACCGCTCTTACAGAAGAACAGGAATTCCGTGATATTTACGGCATGGATGTTGTAGAGATTCCTACAAATGTGCCGGTGCAAAGACAGGATTTAGATGACGCAGTGTACAAAACACAGCGCGAAAAATTCTTGGCAGTTACCGATGAAGTAGAACGTGCACACGCGAAAGGTCAACCGGTATTGGTTGGTACAATTACAATTGAAACTTCAGAATTATTAAGTAAACTTTTGAAAAAGAGAGGCATCCCGCATAACGTATTGAACGCCAAGTTCCATGCACAGGAAGCGGAAATTGTAGCGCAGGCCGGTGTTCACGGAGCAGTTACAATCGCAACCAATATGGCCGGTCGTGGTACGGATATTAAGCTTGACGAAGAGGCGAAAGCAGCAGGCGGACTGAAAATCATTGGTACTGAACGTCACGAATCAAGACGTATCGATAACCAGTTGCGTGGTCGTTCCGGACGTCAAGGTGATCCGGGTGAATCCAGATTCTACATTTCCTTGGAAGATGATTTAATGAGACTCTTTGGCTCTGAGAGATTGATGAGCGTATTTAATACATTAGGTGTGGCAGACGGCGAGCAGATTGAACACAAGATGCTTTCCAATGCAATTGAAAGAGCACAACAAAAGATTGAAAGCAACAACTTTGCAATTCGTAAAAATCTGTTAGAATATGACCAGGTAATGAATGAGCAGAGAGAGATTATTTATGAAGAAAGACGTCGCGTTCTCGATGGCGAAAGCATGAGAGACGTGGTTTACAACATGTTCTCAGAATTCGTAGGTGCTACGGTAGACAGATGTGCATCCCCTGAGGCGAAAGCAGAAGAATGGGATTTGGAAAGCTTGAATAAAGAGTTGGTTACATCTCTTGAGATGCAGCCGATAACTCTGAATGAAGTAGAGAAAATGTCACAGCATGCCATGAAGGAAATGCTTCAGGAACGTGCAAAAGACGGATATGCTTTAAAAGAAGCAGAGTTTGATGAAGAGCAAATTCGTGAAATTGAGCGTGTAGTTCTCTTGAAAGTCATTGATAGAAAATGGATGGACCACATCGATGATATGGACCAGCTTCGTCAAGGTATCGGGCTTCAGTCTTATGCACAGAAGAATCCACTTGTGGAATACAAGATGCTTGGATACGACATGTTTGGTGAAATGACAGAAGGCATTTCCGCAGATACAGTACGTATGCTGATGCATGTTCGTCTGGAACAGAAGGTAGAAAGAGAAGAGGTTGCGAAAGTAACCGGAACGAATAAGGATGAAAGCCTTGCCCGTGCGCCAAAGAAGCGTGAGGATAAGAAGGTTTATCCAAATGATCCATGTCCATGCGGAAGTGGAAAGAAATACAAACAATGTTGTGGTAGAAAATAAGTAAAAGAGGTGAGAACGTGGTTGAATTAGATCAGTTTAAAAGTGTTTTAAACTCATACGAAGAACCATTGAAGGAATTGAGGGATTCACTTTGACCTGCCGGGCAAAGAAAAACTGGTAGAGGAGCTGGAGCAGAAAATTGCAGAACCAAGCTTTTGGGATGATGCGGAGAACTCACAGCAGGTGATGAAAAATTTAAAAAACCTCAAGGATTTTATAGAGAAAATAGAAGGCTTAACAAGCAGCTATGAAGACATTTACACATTGATAGAGATGGCCTATGAAGAAAACGATGAAAGTCTGGTTGAAGAAATTGCAGAAGAATTGAAGGCGTTTGAAGAGACCTTTGAGGAAATGCGTATTCAGACCTTGCTTTCCGGCGAATATGACAAGGATAATGCGATTGTTACCTTGCATGCAGGTGCTGGTGGGACCGAGTCTTGTGACTGGGCAAGCATGCTGTATCGTATGTACAGTCGATGGGCAGAGCGCAAAGGATTTTCCGTGGAAGTATTAGATTTCTTGGACGGGGATGTGGCAGGTATTAAAGCCATTACATTCCAGGTGAATGGTGAAAATGCCTACGGCTATTTGAAGTCTGAAAAAGGCGTACACCGTCTGGTGCGAATTTCGCCGTTTAATGCAGCAGGTAAAAGACAGACATCGTTTGCGTCTTGCGACGTTGTGCCGGATATTGAGGATGAGATTGACATTGAAATCAATGATGATGATTTGCGCATAGACACCTACCGTGCAAGCGGTGCCGGTGGTCAGCACATTAACAAAACATCTTCGGCTATTCGTATCACCCACCTTCCAACAGGAATTGTGGTACAGTGTCAGAATGAACGTTCTCAGCACAGTAATAAAGATAAAGCAATGCAGATGTTAAAAGCAAAATTATATTTGCTCAAAGAGCAGGAACAGGCGGACAAGGTTTCTGACATCCGAGGAGAAATCAAAGAAATTGGATTTGGGAATCAGATACGTTCGTATGTCATGCAGCCGTACACCTTAGTAAAGGACCACAGAACCAATGCGGAAAGTGGGAACGTAGGAAGTGTGCTTGACGGCAACATCGATTTGTTTATGAATGCTTATTTAAAGGAACAAAACAGGGAGGAAACCATATGATAAAGATAGCAGTTTTAGGATACGGAACAGTAGGGTCCGGTGTGGCAGAAGTCATTTGGACAAACCAAGAGCTTATTAATAAACGTGTAGGTGAAGAACTGGAAATCAAATATATTCTCGACTTGAGAGAGTTTCCGGGAACACCGGCAGAGCATTTAATCGTGCACGATTTTGACCAAATCGTGAATGATGAAGAAGTGAAAATCGTAGTGGAAGTAATGGGTGGCATTGAACCAGCTTATACATTTGTAAAGAAAAGCTTGCTTGCAGGAAAGAGCGTTGTAACATCAAATAAAGCCCTTGTTGCAAAACATGGTGCAGAGTTACTTGCAATTGCAAAGGAACGCAACATTAACTTCTTATATGAAGCAAGTGTTGGCGGCGGAATTCCGATTATTCGTCCGCTTACAACATCCCTTACGGGAGATGTGATTGAAGAAATTACCGGTATTTTGAATGGTACAACCAACTACATGATGAGTAAGATGTATCATGAAAATGCAGACTATGATGCCGTATTAAAAGAAGCACAGGAAATGGGCTATGCTGAACGGGACCCAAGCGCAGATGTGGAAGGTCATGATGCATGTAGAAAGATTGCCATTCTTTCTTCTATTATTTCCGGAAAATTAGTGGATTTTGAGGATATTTACACAGAAGGTATTACCAAGATTTCGCAGACAGACATCCAATATGCGAAGGCGCTAGAAATGAAAATTAAACTTTTGGCTTCTTGTACCCGTGATGGGGACAAGCTTTGTGCAATCGTTGCACCACACTTGGTTTCACCGGAACATCCGCTTTACAATATTGAGGATGTGTTTAACTCTATTTTTGTCAAAGGAAATATGTTGGGTGATTCCATGTTCTATGGAAGTGGTGCAGGAAAGCTTCCAACCGCAAGTGCTGTTGTTGGTGATATTGTGGATGCGGCGAAGAATCCAAATCGCAGTGTGATGGCTACTTGGGATGCAGAAAAATTAGAGTTGGAAGATAAGGCAGATACGATAAAGAAATACTTTGTACGTATCAAGGGTGCTGTGGCTGATTTAAAGGCTCAGCTGGAATCAGCATTTGGACCAATTACGGTTGTAACATTGGGAGATAAAAACGATGAATTTGGTTTCGTGACAGAGGAAATGAGCGAGGGCGTATACGAGGCACAAGCAGCGAAGTTCCCACAAATTTGCCAGATGATTCGTGTAAAATAATTGCTTAAGGACGTGAAGACGTGAAATATATCATCGTATTAGGAGATGGAATGGCAGATGAGCCATTGGAGGTTCTCGGCAACAAAACACCTCTTGAGGTGGCAAATAAGCCGGGGATGGACAGATTAGCAAAACAGGGAGAAGTTGGTCTTACCTGCATGGTGCCGGAAGGCATGGCGCCGGGCAGTGATACGGCCAACTTGTCTGTGATGGGATATGACCCAAAGATTTATTATACCGGTCGTTCACCGCTGGAAGCACTCAGCATAGGCGTAGATATGGAGCCGACGGATGTGTCACTCAGATGCAATATTGTAACATTATCAGAAGAAGAGGCATGTTATGAGGAAAGACATGTAATCGACCACAGCTCCAGTGAAATCTCAACAGAGGATGCAGCAGTGCTTTTGGAGGCTTTGAAGGAAGGGCTTCAAAGAGACGGATACGAGTTCTATGTAGGAACCAGTTATCGTCATCTTTTGGTGTGGAAGCATGGAGAGGTAGTGGAACTGACACCACCTCACGACATTTTGACACAGCGTATTGGAGATTATCTTCCGCTGGATGCAGTGCTTCGTGACATGATGAAGAAAAGTTATGACATTCTGGTGAATCATCCAATCAATATCAAGCGCAAAGAAATGGGACTTAATCCGGCTAACTCCGCTTGGTTCTGGGGCGCAGGTACCAGACCGGCACTTCAGTCATTTGCAGAAAAGACCGGCAAGCGCGGAGTTATGATTTCCGCAGTAGATTTGCTAAAAGGGATTGCTGTGGGAAGCGGCATGGACAACATTATCGTGGAAGGTGCCAATGGTGGCTTACATACCAACTACACAGGGAAAATGCAGGCTGCAGCGGATGCACTCTTGAAAGATAATTATGATTTTGTCTATATTCATGTAGAAGCACCGGATGAAATGGGACATCAAGGGCTTGTGAAGGAAAAAGTACAGGCAATTGAAAATATTGACAAATTAATTATTGAGCCATTGGTAGAGCAGATGGATGCATCGGGAGAAGATTACCGCATGTTAATCTTGCCGGACCATCCGACACCAATACGGATTCGTACACATTCCAATGGACCAATTCCATATTTGCTGTACGACAGCACTAAACAATTAGGAAATTTCGCTGCTTATAATGAAACTGTGGGAAACATAAGTGGAATTGTGAGAAAAGATGGTTATCAACTGATAGATGAGTTATTTAACAACTAGGAGAAAACGATGTTAATTGTAAAAAAATTTGGCGGCAGCTCAGTTGCAAACAAAGAACGGATTTTCAATGTTGCAAGACGCTGCGTAGAGGATTATAAAAAAGGACATGACGTTGTGGTTGTATTGTCGGCGATGGGCGATACAACGGATGAACTCTTGGCAATGGCAAGGGATATTAATCCGAATGCATCCAAGAGAGAATTGGATATGCTTCTGACAACAGGAGAACAGGTTTCCGTATCCTTAATGGCAATGGCCATGCAGGCAATGGACGTTTCTGCCGTTTCGTTGAATGCATTTCAAGTGAGTATGAACTGCACCTCCCGTTACGGAAATGCAAGATTCAAACGCATTGATTCAGAACGTATCATGAACGAACTGGATGCCAGAAAATTGGTAATTGTAACCGGTTTCCAAGGAGTAAATAAACATGGTGACTATGCTACCTTAGGGCGCGGTGGTTCTGATACTACAGCCGTTGCTTTGGCAGCAGCACTTCATGCGGACAAATGTGAGATTTACACCGATGTAGACGGTGTGTTCACAGCAGACCCACGTGTGGTACCGGATGCAAGAAAACTGGACGAGATTACATATGATGAGATGTTGGAGCTTGCTACCTCAGGAGCAAAGGTACTGCACAATCGTTCGGTAGAGATGGCAAAGAAGTATGGCGTAGAGTTAGTAGTACGTTCTAGTTTGAATGAGACGGAAGGAACAGTTGTCAAGGAGGTAGTAAAGATGGAAAAAATGTTAATTACCGGTGTAGCATCGGATAAGAATACAGCAAGAATCTCAGTGCTTGGAGTGGACGATAAGCCGGGTGTTGCGTTCAAGGTATTTCATAGATTGGCAAAGAACAACATCAATATCGACATCATTTTGCAATCCGTTGGGCGTGACGGTTCGAAGGATATTTCTTTTACTGTTGCACAGGATGATTTGGAAGATGCAATTAAGGTGTTGGAAGAAAATAAAGAAGCGCTTACTATCAAGGAAATTAAGCATAATGCAAATGTGGCGAAGGTTGCAATTGTTGGTGCAGGTATGATGAGTAACCCGGGTGTTGCTTCACAGATGTTCGAAGCGTTATTTAACTCCGGAATCAATATCAATATGATTTCTACTTCAGAAATTCGTATTACGGTGCTTATCGATGAAAAAGATGTGGACCGCGCAACAAGAGCGATTCATGAGAAGTTTGCGCTGGGAGAAGTGTAGAATAGGGAAAATGTAATGGCGGTGGTTCATATGCATGGCTATAATATACGTGAAATTGAAAAAAAGGACAACGCAGGCGTGGAAAGTTTGATTCGAACATGCTTGCTTGAGTTTGGCGGTAACAGAGAGGGTACTGCATGGTGCGATCCTGATTTGGGAAGGTTTTCTAAAATCTATAATAAACCGGGATACAAGTATTGGGTTGCTGAAGATGCAGAAGGGCAGATTGTAGGAGGAGCAGGAATTGGTGGACTAACATCAGATGTGTGTGAACTCCAGAAAATGTATTGCCTAAAAGAGGCGAGAGGAACAGGCGTTGCACATGAGTTGATGAAACTGTGCTTGGAGTATGCAAAGCAGTATTACAAGAAGTGCTATCTGGAAACCTTTAGTAATATGATTGCAGCTAACAAATTTTATGGAAAGTATGAGTTTCAAAAGTTACAAAAACCGTTTTTGGAAACGGTGCACTTTGGGTGTGATGTGTGGTATATAAAAGATTTATAAAAGAAATAAGTAACGGCGGTGGTTTAATGGACCACCGCCGTTTTCATGCAACTATTCCACTCGAATGGACAATCCTTTAGAATCCCGATACTGTTTCGGGGTACATCCAACCATGTTTTTAAAATACTTACAGAAAATCGTACAATGCTGGAAATCCAGCATGTCTGAAATTTCAAACATTTTCAAATTCGTAGACAATAAGAGCTTCTTTGCTTCGGCAATACGGAGCTCGTTTTTGTATTGAATAATCGTTTTCCCCATCAATTCTTTAAAAAGGTGTGAGGCGCGGGAGTTACTAATGTGTAGCGTGTTACAAATGCTGTCCAAGGATAAATTCTCCCAATCATTATTATGTTCATTCACATATTTGGAAAATTGTTCTGAGCAGGTGTCAGTTGAAGGATTGCGAGCACAGCTATGGGAGGATGGCGTGCTGAATCCGGAAGAATTACCGTTTGAGTAGAAGTTAATAATAGTTAGTATAAATAACGCCGAGAGCACAGATGCTTTCGGCGTTAAACAGTTCTGCAATGTAAATTTCGTATTGCATATACGATATTTCTGTGCTATTATTTATATAACATCAAGTTCGGACAACGTTCAGTCGAACAATTTGATTGTCCTATGTGTATCGATACACATCTGAATTTCAAGGTGTTTTCGCCAATGGATTTCAATTTGATGAAAACAGAATAAGGAGAAGCGAAACATGGCAAAAAGAAAAAATGAGTTTATTATTGCTAGAGACAAAAAAGGTAACAAGGTTGTAGTTATTAATGAGATTATCTTTGAAGGAAGAAAAAAATTACCTTGGAAGGAGGTTGAAAAGTATTTAAAAAGGTATATTGGGGCAGTTGTACAAGTTTCGGAAACAGCAGAAATTGTACATATTGACAAGGATTTTCCGGATGAATACAAGGGGTCTGAGGATACTAAAAATGCAAGAGGTGCTAGTGCTAAGGCAAAAGCGAATGCTGTTCAGGGAATTATACAAATGATAGAAATTGCTCGAAAAACTAGTGCGAGTGAAAATATGAAGCGGTTTATATTGCTACTTTGGTGGTGAGGAAAAACGAGAAGGGTAAATTAAGTTTGTATGATGTGGTTAATGTAAAGAAGGAAACAGAGACTGTTTTTGAGTTATAAAAAAATAAGAAGCGTGTACCCCGCTTTAGTGACATGCACTTACGGTAAAAACAAACTTCTTATTGTTAAGTATCTTACGTCAACATGCGCAGAATGTCAAGTATAAATTTACCCTATCAAATGACAGTATAAATTTACCCTATCAAATGATTTAATAAGGCGTTGAAGAAATTGATGAAAGTATTATGCAGTTTGTGGAGGATTATAAGGTCCATCTGATTGTGCCGAATGAGATTCGGGACTTTGATAAGTTTGCGACGGATTTTGGGAAGGTTATGAAGTACATAGCAGTGTCAGAGGATGAGAAAGCGTTGAAACAACTTCAAAGTGATGAGGCATTTAAGAGCGTCGATGCAGATACTGTAAGATTACTAAATGTGTGTACTAATAGTAATATTTTAATAAGAGAAGGAGAGTTAAAAGTGGATATGTGTAGTGGATTAAAAGCATTAATCGAGGAAGGAAGAGAAGAAGGAAAAGACGAAAAGTTAAGAGAATTAGTAGAAAAGAAAGTGAAGAAAGGGCTATCTGTTTCTGAAATTGCAGATATGTTGGAAGAAAGCGTAGAGACAATTGAGAAGATTGTAAAGAGTCTCTAAAATTGTGATGAATAGTAAAATTTTGAATTCTGAGGAAGTGGTTAATCCACTTCTTTTTAAAATACTCGCTTTGCGAATATTATATTGAAAAATATTCAAAATGCGTATATAATATTTGCAAAGAGAGAGGAGGTCTCAATATGGCTCTATACGAAAGATTAAAGGAAGCCCGTATTAACGCTAGGTTAACCCAGGAACAAATGGCTGAGAAGATAGGTGTTGCCAAGTCCACACTTTCCGGTTATGAGAATGGAAATCGGGAGCCGTCCGTTGCTGTCATCGCAAAGGTGATGCAGACGCTTCAGGTGGATGCGAATTATCTGTACCAGGATGAGATGGGAAATTTGACTTATTCGGAAATGACCCATATGGAAAAATATAGGTGTCTTGACAGGCATGGTAGGGAATTAGTTCAGTTGGTGTTAGACAAAGAGCTTCAACGTGTAAAAAATAGTTCATTCACGCAAAACAAAGCAAAAGGTTTCGAATCCTTGAGTGAGGCGGATTTGGAAACGATTGAAAAAGGTTCTGAGTTATATGAATGTGAAATCGCTTGCTTATGATGCACTTGTGGAGTATGCAATTTCTTCACTTCCAATCAGAATCAGAGAGGATGGGCTACGAAATGTATATATTTCTTCATGGGAGAAATATTTGCTGGAACATGCAAAACCAAAGCATGGTAATATTTTTAGGCAAGATGGAACAGTTATGTGTTTGGGTGTGAATCCGGAGGCTCGCTATGTTATTTTTTATCATGAAAGTCTTCCGGAGGAAAGAAAGCAGTGGGTGGTAGCAAAATTACTTTACTATATTCGTTGTGGATTCGCGGAAGAGCATGTGGGTGAATATATTATACCGGATGAACAAGCAAAGGCGGCAGAATTTGCAAGTTTTTTTCTGTGTCCGGACGCCATTCTCGAAGAATGTGGAATACGAAGTGCAGAAGATATCATGCATCATTGTCAAGTGCCGTTTCCGGATGCCATGCGTAAAGCACGGTATTTAAAGAACGGATACAAAAGATATGAGTTGCCATCATTAGAAAAGATGGTGGTGGAACAATTTTCTCACGATATACAAAGGGTGAAGAGTGAATGAGTACGTATGAAGAACTTAGTTTAATAGTAAGTGTATGCTTGCTTATGGTAGCAATTTTGAATTATACACGTAAAAAATGAGGAGTTGTCGCATTCTCGAATGATTGGGAGTGCGACAAATTTTGTTAATTTTAAAATTCGTATTGAAAAGTTGTGGGAGTAATGTTAAAATGAAAGCACATACGAAATGCATTTTAGTATATCAGGCGAATCAGCCAAAGGAATTCCGAAAATTAAAATTGAATATTCAAAAGTGTATTGATATTTCTTTAGAGTTTGCTTATAATAATATTAGATAGAAAAACTATCAATAGGAGAGTCCCTACCATATAAGTGGGAGATTTTAAATTCAGGAGAGTCCCTGCCATACAGTGGGAGATTTTAAATTCGGGAGAGTCCCTGCCATATAAGTGGGAAATTTTAAACTCTGAGGAAGTGGTTAATCCACTTCCTTTTTGTGTTACTAAAATAGTTAGGAGTGATTAAGATATGCGGGAGATGAGATTGTGTAGCATTTCGGATGAATATATTGAATTTTTGCGAGAGGATTTTCCGAATGTATACTCAAATAAAGAAACTAGGCGGACGCATACGAGAAAATACATAGGTGTCGTGATGCAGATTTCAGAATATTTGTACTATATTCCAATGTCTTCACCAAAAGATACAGACTATCAAGTGGCAGGAGATAGGAAAGTAATTAAAAAAAGTATTGTTCCCATTATGAGAATGGTTATAAAAAATTCTAAAGGAGAGAATGAGTTAAAAGGGACATTACGATTTAGTCACATGATACCTGTGCCAGAAACAGAGGTTGAATGGTATGATGTAGAACAGGAAAGGGATGAAAAATATAAAGACCTAGTTCAGAATGAGATTATATATATTCGTAAAAATCAAGAGAAAATTAGAAAAAGCGCGGAATTGATTTATAAGCAAAAAACAGAAAATATTGAAAGTATAAAATATCTAAATTCAGTTTTAGATTACAAAAGGTTGGAAGAAAAATGTATGAACTTTCAGAAGACATAGTTGTCTAATAATTAGCTTGCATATTCTTAGTTCATTGAAAATCCACATTTTGTAGGTATTATATTGAAAATATTTGACAGGAATGGTAGGAAACTGATAGATTTAATATTAAATAAGAAACTGGAGAGTAAATGTGGCAGCAACAATTAAAGATATCGCAAAAAAGACAGGCTTAGGCCTGGCGACGATTTCGTCTTATTTGAATGGCGGAAATGTGAGGGAAAAGAATCGAATATTGATAGAGCAGGCCATTGAGGAATTGCATTTCGAAGTGAATGAAATTGCACGTGGCTTAAAAACCAACCGCACAAGGTTAATTGGGATTATTATACCGGAGTTAAACAATCCATTTTTCGCAGAGGTTGTTGCAGAGATGGAAGATATTCTGAGAAACCACGGGTATGCAACCATGATATGCGATTGCCGTACCGATGAGAAGCGGGAAGCAGAGGCCATAGAATTCCTAAAGAAGCGCCGTGTGGATGGAGTGATTTCCATGCCGGTTGCCCAAAATGGAACTTGTTTTCAGGAGTTACAAGAATCAGGGATTCCTGTGGTTACAGTTGACCGAAAGCTGAAGGATTTGGAGTGCGACTGTGTGCTTGTGGACAACCGTGGCGGGACGAAGCTGGCTGTGGAGCGATTTATCCAAGCGGGACATAAGAGGATTGGTATCATTACGGGTAAAAATGATGTATACACTACCAAAGAACGTCTACTGGGATATTATGATGCACTGGAAGAAGCGGGCATAGCGCAGGAGGACCAACTGATTGCAAATGGGCAATTTACCATTAGGGGCGGTGCAAGCGCCCTTAAGGAACTGGTGGAGAATAATGCGGATATGACTGCCGTGTATGTGTGCAATTATGAGATGATGGTAGGAGCCATGATTGAGATTAATGAATTGGGGATTCGCGTTCCGGAGCAATTGTCGTTAATTGGCTTTGATAATATGGAATTCGCAAAGGCATGTGTACCGAGACTGAGTATTGTTACACAGCCCACAAAAGAGATAGCCCTGGAAGCAGCAAATTGTATGCTTGACAGATTGGAATGTGGAGCAGAAGTAGTGGCTAAACGCATGATTAGTTTGCCGACCGGCTTCATGGTGGGCAAATCCATTCGATTATTGGAGAAATAGAAAGCAATTTAATCTTGGAATTGACAATTGAATAGAGGTATTATAAAATTATTTTAACAGAAAACCGAAACGTTTCGGTTTTAATAAAGGGAGGTAACTTATGAAACGTTCAGAGATTAACAAAGCATTAAAAGAATTAGAGGCAGCCTGTGAGAAATATCATTGCTATTTACCACCATTCTGCCACTTCACACCGGAAGAATGGCAGAACATCGGTCATGAATATGACGAAGTACGTGACTGCATGCTTGGCTGGGATATTACAGATTATGGTTTAAATGATTTTGATAAGTTCGGATTCTCACTGATTACCATTCGTAATGGAAATCGTGCAATGGAAGACAAATATCCAAAGGTATATGCAGAAAAGCTTCTTTATCTAAAAGAAGGACAGTATGCGCCAAATCATTTCCATTGGTATAAGACAGAGGATATTATCAATCGAGGTGGTGGAAATGTATTGATTCGTGTATACAACTCTTTGGAAAACGAAGAGATTGATTACGAATCAGATGTTACAGTACATACAGACGGAAGAACTTATACAGTGCCTGCTGGTACTCAGATTCGCTTAACACCGGGCGAGAGCATTCATGTACAACAATTTTTGTATCATGATTTTGCAGTAGAGGAAGGTACAGGACCGGTACTTTTAGGTGAAGTAAGCCAATGTAACGATGATAATACAGACAACCGTTTCAATCCGCCAGTGGGAAGATTCCCGGAGATTGAAGAAGATGAAGCGCCATATCGTTTGCTTTGCAATGAATATCCGGTAGCGAAATAGGAAACGAGGTATCTGTGATGGAAAAGAAATTTGACATTTTAACACTGGGTGAACTTTTAATTGATTTTACCCATAATGGTGTCAGCAGTCAGGGCAACGGTCTTTTCGAGGCTAACCCGGGCGGAGCAGTATGTAACGTGCTTGCTATGATGAATAAACTAGGACATAGTGCAGCTTACATGGGAAAAGTGGGGGATGACATCTTTGGGCATCTCTTAAAGAAGACACTGGAAGAAGTATCTATTAATACAGAGTGTATGCTGATGGATAAGGATGCTCGTACAACCCTTGCATTTGTTGCAAATGATGAAACGGGAGACAGAAGTTTTTCGTTCTACCGCAATCCGGGGGCAGATATGATGTTTACTGCGGATGAGGTAAATGAAGATGCTATTGCTGCTTCGCGTATCTTCCATTTCGGAACACTTTCCATGACACATGAGGGCGTGAGAGAGGCAACCAAAAAAGCACTCAACATTGCAAAGGAGAATGGGGTAATGATTTCCTTTGACCCGAATCTTCGAGAATCTTTGTGGGATTCTTTGGATACTGCAAAAGAGCAGTTTGCTTATGGAATGCAATATTGCGATGTGTTGAAGATATCAGATAATGAAATTCAATGGTTTACGGGAAAAGAGGATTATGAAGAAGGTGTAAAGATCCTTCAGGATACCTATCATATTCCGCTTATCTTTTTATCTCTTGGAAGAGATGGAAGCCGTGCATATTATAAAGATATGAAGGTGGAGGTTCCTGCATTTATTCAGGAGAATACCATTGAAACAACGGGAGCTGGTGATACGTTTTTCGGAAGCGCATTGCATTTCGTTCTTGAAAAAGGGTTGGAGAATCTGAGTGAGAATGATTTGACGGAGATGCTGACATTTGCAAATGCGGCTGCATCCATTATCACGACGAGAAAAGGTGCGCTGAAGGTGATGCCATCTAGGGCAGAAGTTGAGAATTTAATAAATAAGAAATAGCGTGTTAGATAAACGAGAAGCTGTCGCACTCTCGAATGAATTTCGGGAAAGCGACAGCTTTGTTATTTACATCATTATTTTGCGTTACATCCACAATCAGCAGACATGTCAAACTCAGGGTTAAATGCATAGAAGTTTTTGCTGTCCAGATTGTCTTGAACGATTCGGAGGCTTTCGCCAAATCTTTGATAGTGTACGATTTCGCGGGCGCGAAGGAAGCGAATCGGGTCAGCAATTTCAGGGTCTTTTACGAGACGAAGAATATTGTCATAGGTGGTGCGGGCTTTTTGTTCCGCTGCCATGTCTTCGTGCAGGTCTGTAATCGGGTCACCTTTTGATTGGAAATAAGTTGCTGTCCAAGGCGTTCCGCCGGCTGACTGTGGCCATAATGCTAAGGTATGGTCTACATAGTATTTGTCAAATCCGGCCTTTTGGATTTCTTCTATAGACAAGTCCTTTGTCAATTGATAAATAATAGAACTTACAATTTCCATGTGCGCTAATTCTTCCGTTCCGATGTCTGTCAAGATACCGGTCACTTCTTTATAAGGCATGGTGTAGCGTTGAGATAAATATCTCATGGAAGCTGCCAATTCTCCGTCAGGTCCGCCAAACTGACTCATAATTACTTGGGCTAATTTCGCATTTGTCTGTGTGATTTTCACAGGGTATTGCAAACGTTTTTCATAAATCCACATAAACTAACATCCTCCTTCCTGCCATGGCCATGGCTCATTAATCCAATTCCATCTGTCACTACAAGACTCTACAGTAGTATCCACTGTAAGAGGTCCGTAATATTTTGCATATTCCTCCATAGCATGGTTGCGAAGCTTGCTGTATTCATGAAAATATGCAAGTGCTTCCTGATTGTCTGGATGTGTATCGAGGAACAGTTTTGCATCATCTACTGCGAAACTAACAACATTAATCCATTGTAACAACTCTTTTCTACATGGCTTGTTTGTCATCGTTTCATTCCCCCTTTTCCTAAAAATGGGAGGTTTAGTTCTTGGAAAATGGTTCCGCAATGGAAGCCTTTTTCGGTATCGTAAAGGTCACGCCAGGTTTGCCATGGTACATATGCCATTGCCAGCGGCTTATTTCCATACGCATCTCGTTTTGCCATGCAAGTATCGTCTGTGCGAGGTGCATTCATGCAACAGTCGTCTGTGTGAGGCTTGCTCATGCAAGAAGGTTGTGAATGACGATAGTTGTTGTATGGCATAGCGTTGCTTCTATAATTTTGCATACAGATTCTTCCTTTCTTAAAATATTTCTAATTTAATGTATGATTTTTCTAGAAAACTGTTCCTTACTGGTTGTTTTTCATATAATTTCTCGTTATAATTGGGAGTATGAGTATAGGGAAATTCATTTGATAGGGGAGAAAAAAGTGGGAAAGAAGAGACGATATTTTGATTACAGTCTGCTTACAATTGTAATTTTTCTAGTGTGCTTTGGTTTGGTAATGCTTTATAGTACAAGCTCCTATAGCGCGCAGATTGATTTCAAGGGCAATAGTATGTATTACGTGATTAGGCAGGGAATTTTCAGTGTTGTAGGTTTCGCACTAATGTTATGGCTGTCCAAATGGGATTATCACATTTTTTCCAAGTTAGCATGGCTGGCATATTGGGGTGCCTTTGGGTTGATGGCTTTAGTAAGATTCACGCCGCTTGGTGTGGAGATTAATCACGCAAGAAGATGGCTTCGAATGCCATTCGGGTTTACGATTCAACCATCTGAGTTGGCGAAGATTGCCGTGGTTGTACTGATTCCGTTTTTGATATGTAAGGTTGGAAAACAGTTTAGAAATATAAAGGTTATGGGCAAAATATTTTTATGGGGCGCAGCCATTGCCGGAGGCGTATATATTTTAACAGATAACTTGAGTACAGCGATTATCGTATTAGGAATCGTATGTGTGATGATTTTCGTGGCCCACAAAAAAACCGGAATCTGGCTTGCACTGGCAGGCGGGGCCCTAAGTTTGATTGGTGTTTTTGTATACATACTTGATTCGGTGATGGATACCAGCGAATCTTTTCGTTTACGAAGAATTTTGGTGTGGCTCCATCCGGAGGAGAACATGGCAGATGGCGGTTTCCAGGTAATGCAGGGGCTATATGCCATTGGTTCCGGTGGATTTTTCGGAAAAGGCTTGGGAAACAGTGCACAGAAGATGGTGATTCCGGAAGCTCAGAACGATATGATTTTGGCGGTAATCTGTGAAGAACTTGGTGTGTTTGGAGCAATTGTTCTTTTAACCATGTTTGGAATTCTGTTGTACCGTTTAATGTTTATTGCGCAGAATGCACCGGATATGTATGGTTCCCTTATGGTGACCGGAATCTTTGCTCATATTGCGCTGCAGGTAGTTTTAAATGTAGCAGTTGTGCTTAATGTGATTCCGACAACAGGTATTACGTTACCGTTTATCAGTTACGGAGGAACGTCAATGGTATTCTTATTGGCAGAAATGGGAATTGCACTTAGCGTGTCAAACAGAATAGAGTTTGACGAATAAGAAGAAAAGTGATATAATCATTTTATTATAGGTAATTGGAGGACTAGTTCGAAATGAGTCAGGCAAAAGTTGAAAAATATAAAGAACAGAAAGCAAATCGTAAACAGACGATGAAAAAAGAAAAACTTCAGAGTATCGTGAGAAATAGTATCGCAGCAGTTGTGGTTGTGGCAGCTCTTGGTTGGGTAGGTTATTCAGGAGTTACATCTATTATTGATAACATTCCACGTGAAGAAGTTAAGGTTGATTACAATGCGATTAGCAATTATGAATCAGCACTCAATGGAACAGAGACAGCAGAATAAGATAATTTGAAGATTTACGGTGTATTGGCAAAGGTATTGCTAGTTACACCGTATTTTTTTGCAAAAAATTAAAAAATCTCTTGCAATACGCAAAAAAGTGGTATAGAATGAATTCAAGTGGTGAAAAGTGGTGAATAGTGGTAGAAAATGGGGCGAAAGTGGCAGGCCCATTTCGAAAAGAGGTGAGTTCATTGTTAACAGGAGAATTTAATCATAGTATCGATCCGAAGGGGAGATTAATTATCCCTTCTAAATTTCGTGATATTCTTGGGGAAGATTTTGTAATCACGAAAGGTCTCGATGGATGTTTGTTTCTATATCCGAACAATGAATGGAAAATCTTTGAAGAAAAGCTAAGAACCTTACCGCTGACTAATAAAAACGCCAGAACATTTACACGTTTCTTTTTGGGAAGTGCAGTGGACGGCGGCCTTGATAAACAAGGTAGAGTTTTAATTTCTTCAGCCCTTAGAGAGTTTGCCGGACTTGAAAAAGAAGTCGTTCTAGTAGGGGTGCTAGACCGAGTGGAAATTTGGGACAAGGCGAAATGGGATGATAATAATGCTGTTGTGGAAGACAACATGGATGATATCGCAAGTCAGATGGAAGAATTAGGACTAGGAATATAATTCTTTCGCTACATGGAGGTATTTATGGTATTTAAGCATACATCAGTGTTATTAGAAGAAACCGTAGATGGTCTGAACATCAAGCCAGACGGCATCTACGTAGATGGAACGCTTGGTGGAGGTGGACATGCTTACGAAGTGTGTACACGATTAGGCAACAAGGGGAGATTTATAGGCATAGACCAGGATGAAGCAGCGATCGAGGCTGCAGGCATCCGATTACGTGACTTCGGGGAGAGAGTTACAATAGTCCGAAGCAACTATTGTGATATGAAGTCGCAGCTTCAAAAATTAGGCATTGACAAAGTCGATGGGATCGTGCTCGACCTGGGCGTATCATCTTATCAGTTAGATACGGCAGAGCGAGGATTCTCCTATCGCGCAGATGCTCCTTTGGATATGAGAATGGATAGACGTCAGACACTGACAGCCAGGGACATCGTTAATGACTACAGTGAGATGGACCTTTTTCGCATAATTCGTGATTATGGGGAAGATAAGTTCGCGAAGAACATTGCAAAGCATATTGTAATGGAACGCGAAAAAGGACCTATCGAAACTACAGGTCAATTGATAGAGATTATCAAACGTGCCATACCAATGAAATTTCAAAAGACAGCAGGTCATCCAGCTAAAAGAACTTTCCAGGCAATTCGTATTGAGTGTAATAAAGAATTGGAAGTACTCAGAGATAATCTGGATGACATGATCGATTTATTAAATAAAGATGGAAGAATATGTATTATTACCTTCCATTCGTTAGAGGACAGAATCGTAAAGACAATTTTTAAGAAAGCAGAGAATCCTTGCGTATGTCCGAGTCATTTCCCAGTATGTGTATGCGGAAATGTGCCAAAAGGCAAAGTAGTAACAAGAAAACCAATTCTTCCAAGTGAAGAGGAATTGGAAGTAAATAGTCGCTCAAAGAGCGCAAAACTTCGTATTTTTGAACGAAGTTAAGGGGAGTATTTTAGAGTATAAATTTAGGAGTGAGCAGGATGGCAACATATATTCATGGTAATGTTGTTCGCAAAGAACAGGTAGTGTCACCTGTACCAGCACAGCAACCAAAAGAAGTCAGTCAGCGAGTTCGAAGCAATCGAAGCAAAGCAATGCATATGAACCGCGGATATGTGATGTTTCTTGCAGTGGCAACAGTAATAACACTAGTAGCATGTGTGAATTATTTACAGTTACAATCAGAAATCACAAGCCGCTCAAAGCATATCACTTCTTTGCAAAAGGAATTAGCAGATGTAAAAGAAGCAAATTCAACAGAATATAGTGCAGTTATGAATTCTATGAACTTAGAAGAGGTTCGTGACATTGCAATGAACAGACTAGGTATGGTTTATGCGACTGAGGAACAGGTAATTACTTACAAAAGTCCATCAAGTAATGCAGTGGAGCAGTACGCAGCTATTCCAGAAAGTGGTATATTAGCAAGTTCAGATAAAGTAGAATAGATAACAGAAGGGAAAATAGATGGCGAAGAATAGTAACAAAATCAGATCCGCCAAACGTAAATTTCCAAAAAAGATGCAGAAAAAGCTAGTCATGTTGTTTGTCGCAATTGTACTAGCTTTTGTTTTCTTAATAGGAAGAATTACATATATTAATGCGGAGAATGGAGAAAAATATACAAAAATTGTTTTGAATCAACAACAGTATAACAGTCGAACAATTCCATTTAAACGTGGTGATATTTTGGATAGAAATGGAACTGTGATTGCTACAAGTGAACGTGTATATAATGTTATTTTAGATGCATATGTTATGTTATCTGATGATGATACAGAGAAAAAAGCAAAGGCTGTTGCACAGGTGAAAGAGGTACTGGAAGACTGTTTTGAAATCGATGACGATGTGATTGATGAAATCATCGAGAAAAAGCCAGGCAGCAGATACTGTATTTTGAAAAAGAAAGTGGATTATAATACAGCACAAAAATTTGTTGCATTACAGAAAGATAAAGATAATTACCCATACATTTCATGTATATGGTTAGAAGAAGATTATATTCGAGCATATCCATACAACACATTGGCATCAGATTTAATTGGCTTTACTGTGGCAGGAAATGTAGGAAATAATGGAATCGAACAAGAATACAATTCTATATTAAATGGAACAAATGGTAGAGAATATGGTTATTT
>JAEIGA010000326.1_pt1 | contig 69921 bp, 85 predicted proteins | sample 9270691 | NCBI WGS metagenome assembly JAEIGA01 (sample SAMN17057246, study PRJNA624740) | gut metagenome | biome: biome; isolation source: fecal sample | host: Bos grunniens | place: China: Xizang | collected 2019 | reverse complement strand
TGACTACCTTTCTATACGGATGATTGTTTTGTCGTTGATTCAATTATACTGGTTATTTAGGGGGTAGTCACTTTTTTTTGTGCAAACCCCTTTGAAATAAAAGAAATATATAGAAAAAAAGGGGTGTCTTTTGACACTACCCATTACAAATAAGGAGAGAAAAAATGAAAATATGCATAGGTGCAGTTAAAACGCACTATTCTAAAAAAGTCAAAACGATTAAAGAGCTAGCAGTAGATTCGGGAAAATCTGTAGATTGGGCAAAATGCACAGGTATTAAGCAAGTACATGTGGTTGATGATGGGATAATAACAAGTGAAGAAGCGACAATTGTTGCGGATGAACTTTTGAAAGATGCAAACGTAAATCCTAAAGAAATAGATCAATTAGTATATATTTCTGAAGGTATGGGTGATTATTTATATATGGATACATCTAAGACGGTAATTCGAAATATAGGAGGAAGAACGGATGGTGTTATTTATACATATGACATATGCAGAGAAAGTAATGGAACAATTGGTGCCATCAAATTTGCTGGGAATCATATGCTGACCGAAACCTCGCGTAATAAGCATTCACCCTGGCAGCTCTTTTGCTGTTGCTATACGCCAGGGGATGAAACATCTGTGTAAGTGGAATGTGACATATGATTCAGGCTGAAAGCTCCATAAGCAGGCACCGGATAACCGGGCTGAAAGGTAAAAAAGCAGTGCCTCTAGACATCAGACTCTGCTGATATCATACCACAAGAAAACCTATTCAGTTATAAACAATGTAGATGAGATGGAAAGGAGTTATCCGGGTGTCTCAGAACATCTATAAATCTATAGAAAGGATAAGTGCATAACCATCATTTCTACTGGCTATACACTTATTATACGAGGAGATATTGAATGGGAAATTATTAAAAACATTAAAGAACAATAAAAATTAGGTGGAAATAATAATGAGGTACACGTTTGTAAAACAGCATGATATTACGGATTGTGCGGCAGCATGTATGGCAATGGTATGTCTACATTATAAAAAAGAGACAACTATAACAAAACTTCGAGATATGATGGGAACAGATTTAAAAGGTACAAATCTTATTGGTCTTTCTACATGTGCGGAAAAACTTGGATTTGTTTCCCAGGCTGTTAAAGTTGATAAAGAAGGATTTTTAAGTGATTATACTTTGCCTACAATAGCTAATATTGTAACAAAAGAGGGTTTATCGCATTTTGTTGTGATTTTTAAAATTACGAAAAAATATGTAATAATTGGAGATCCTGCAAGAGATTTAGAACGTATAGAGATTGAGGAATTTTATAAAAAGTTTACAGGAGCATTACTTTTATTAAAACCTAATAATGAATTTAAAACAGGGAAAATAAAAGGTGTTAATATTTTTAATAGATATATGAAATTGCTCTTGCCACAAAAAAAACTTTTTATATATGCCCTTATTGCATCGTTAATAGTAACACTTTTAGGAATAATATCGTCTTTATTTAATAATATTATTTATGATGAGATTCTGCCTTATGGACAAAAAGATGTATTAAAGATGATGCTGTTAGTTTTTCTTGGTATATCTTTAACGTCAACATTTTTAAGTTTTATAAGACAATGGATTTTACTACATTTATCAATAAAAATTGATATACCGTTAATGCTTGGATATTTTGAACATATATATAAATTACCAATGAAGTTTTTTTCTACAAGAAAAACAGGAGATATAACTACAAGATTTTCGGATGCATTTACGGTGAAAAATATTTTTACAAGTATTGCATTATCCCTTGTAATGGATATTTCGATGGCGCTGATTTCCGGAGTAATATTGTTTAATATGAATCCAAAATTATTTGGAATCATTGTTATTATGACAATAATAAGTATTATTCTGGTGTTTATCTTTAAACAGCCATACAAAAAAATTAATGAAGAACAGATGCAGCAGTCTTCTGTACTTAACTCAGAAATTATTGAAGGACTACGTGCGGTCGAGACAATAAAAGGAAATGCCAATGAGGATATGGAGCTTGAAAGTATTGAAAAAGAATATATAAGATCCATGAGGATAGGTTATAAAGAAAGTATGCTTTCAAATGTGCAGGGTACAATTTCAAGTGTTATATCAGGAGTTGGAAATCTTATCCTTTTATACGTGGGAATAACTAGTGTTATAAATAATGATATTACACTTGGAAGTTATATGGCGTTTATGACTTTATCAGGATATTTTATGGATCCTATAGGAAATTTGGTTGGACTTCAGCTGCAGATTCAGGAAGCAAATATTTCTATGAAGCGACTTTCGGAAATAATGGAATATGAAAAAGAACAGGAAGATGTTATTGCTGGAGAAAATGAAGATATAGAAATAAAGAACAGGTATAGAGATATAGAAAAAGTTGAAGGTGATATAGAACTTAAGGATATTACTTTTAGATATGGAAATAGAAAACCTGCATTAAATGATATAAGTTTTGTTATACCAAAAGGAAAGAAAGTTGCACTGGTTGGTGCAAGTGGTAGTGGTAAATCAACAATAGCAAAACTTTTGCTTAAGTATTATGAACCTGAGAAGGGAAGTATTACTATAGATGGTGTTGATATTTCTGAATATACCAATAAATCTTTAAGAACTATTATTTCTTATGTACCACAAAATATAGAATTATTTTCAAAAAGCATATATGACAATATCAGAGTTACAAGAAGAAATGCAACATTAGAAGAAGTAGAAGAAGCTGCGAAAAAAGCTGATGCACATGATTTTATAAAGAAACTTCCGATGGGGTATTATACGTATCTTGAAGAAGCCGGAAATGGTTTAAGTGGTGGTGAAAAACAAAGAATTGCACTTGCCAGGGCCTTCTTAAAAGAAAATGATTTTTATATTATGGATGAATCAACAAGTAATCTTGATTTTGCAACTGAAAACATAATTTTTGACATGATTTACAATAAGTTTAGAAAAAAGACAATGCTTATTGTTGCGCATAGATTAGCTACCGTAAAAAACTGTGACAAAATAATTGTTATGAATGAAGGTAAAATAGCTGAACAGGGGACCCATGATGAATTACTTGAATTGAAAGGAAAATACTATAGATTATGGGAAATGCAGCAAGGTAACTTTAATATAAAAGACGAGGAAGAAAATGGTTTTAAGGAGAAAATGAAAGAAGAAAAAGAAATTGAAGAAGATGACGAAGACACAATAGTTTATACATAGGATATCAACATATTTTCCTAATAGCAAATATTTGGGAGAATGTGTTTTGATATAGATAAATTTGCTCACAATCAAAATTAAAGGAGGACAATGTTAAGATGCGTCAAAGTGAAACATTAGTTATGCCATCAAATTATGTGGTAATGACTGAAGAAGAAATGTGTTATTTAGAAGGTGGAATAACAGTTGAGACTGTTTGCTTAATCATAGCTACTGCAATTGGTACATATGGTGCTACATATAGTGGGGGAACTTATTGTGGAAAAAGACTTTATTATGCCGGTATAGATAGTAGAAAAAAATGGAGTAAATATAAATGGCAGGCAAGAGCGGCAGCAGTAGGATTAGGTAAGGGTTATGGAGCTGCTTTTATGCTTGGCTTGGAAAATAAACTGTACGATATGATTAGTGGGAGATAGGCAATGGAAAAATTAATTTGTTTATTAGGTGACTGGTTTATTATTTTTATGTTGTCTTTTTGTATTTTGATGGATGGAGGAGATGTGCTTTTCTTTATTTTAATGCTTTTAGTTATATTTACACAGATTATAGTTGTATATAGTGGTTTTAAAAAAGAAAAAAATAAGAAAAAAGAAGTAGATATTCTTGAAAATACTAAATAAGATTACGAACTAAAAAATTGATTGTGAGCAAAATAAAAATAAAATGGACACAAAGGAGAATGCGTAAAGATGAATAAAATAACAATATCAGAAAATAAAACATTAAAACTTCAAAATGTAATTTCATGTAGTGTTGATTTGACATCTGAAGAAGAGAGGTTTGATGAAAAAATAAATAAGATGAATATCGCTATAAGGGCACATGGAGCAAAACAGGTTGGTCCGTTAATACAATATTCAAGTGTTAAAGTGAATGAAAATAATGAACCGGATCTGGATATGAGATTTATGCTGCAGAGCGATAATTATATTCATGGAATGGATGGTGAATATAATATGGATTCTGTAATTCGTGTTAAGAATTGCCTGTATGCAAGATATTTTGGACCTGAAAGTAAAGTGAAATTTGCATATGATAAATTAGGTGTTTATGCGTTTGAAAATGACATTGAGCTTGATGGTTCGAATTATACGGTTTTCGTTGATCAGAATGAGGAAAATGAAACTTTACTTGCAGATATATTTATGCCGGTCAAAGAATAATAAAAGGATTTACGAAAATGAAAAAAAGAGTAAAAACTTTAGATGAGTTAAAAGATTCGCGACTTTTATTTGATAAAAATCCACCAATGTTTGGGTATTTTTTTATTTTAATTATAACAATATTTTGTGTGGTTGCCGTGATTTTAAGTTTATATATTTCAAAAGTTTATACAATAAAAGCATCGGGTCTTGTGACAAATGAAAATGCGAATTATGTAATGTGTGCATTTACCGGAGAAATTACAGGATGTAATTTCAAAGAAGGAGATTTGGTTGAAAAAGGAGATGTGCTTTTTAGTGTTAAAAGTACAGATATGAACGTTCAGGTTAAGCAATTAGAATTGAGTAAAAGTGTGTATGAAAAAAAGATTGAAAAAAATGAATTACTTGTAAAATCAATAAAAGACGATGTTAATTATTTTGATGAAAGTAATCCTGATGATGTGCTTTATTACAGTATGTTTGAAAATTATAAAGCACAGTTAAAACAAAATGTTATTGATGCAAGTACTTATTCAGCATATGGATATACAACGGAACAGATAGAAGGAGAGCTTGAAAAAAATCAGGGAAAAATAACTCAGATTTATTATGAAACCATATGTAATGCTGAAAATGCCATATCAGATGCAAATTTACAGATTGAGTCAATAGATGCACAAATGGGTGCACTGTCTTCAGGGAAGAGTGAATATGAGGTTAAGGCAAATGCTTCAGGTATTTTGCATATGATGTCAGAATGTAAAGAAGGTATGGTTGTTCAGACAACGCAGACTATTGCAACAATAACTCCGGAAAATGAAAAAAATATTATTGAATCATACATTTCAACTGCAGATATGGCAAGGATTCATGTAGGAGATAAAGTTCAGATTGTTGTTGATGGATTATCACAAAATGTTTATGGAACATTAAGAGGAACTGTGAAAAGTATTGACAGCAATGTAACAACAAGACAGTTAGGCGATGGAAGTACAGCAGAAGTTTTTAAGATAATTGTATCAATGGATAATGATTATCTGATAAGCCAGTCTGGAGAAAAAATAGATATAGTTAATGGAATGACAGTAATTAGTAGAATATCATACGATAAGGTTTCATATTTTAATTATGTTTTAGACAAACTTGGATTGAAGGTAAGAAAGTAAAAATGAGAAAAATAAGATATATATTATTTGGTTTATTATTAATGGGATGTTGCATAATCTTATCAACAAAAAAAGCATTATGTGATACTGAATTCAATGCATATAATCAGGAAAATGAACTTAATCAGAAAGATGTTTTAGATCTTGATCTTGGAGATTACATAGATACAATGTCAGTGGGTGAAAAGCAACTTTTGTCAGTAACTGTTCTGCCGTTTGATGCAACAGAACAAACTGTTTTATATTCTTCTTCAAATACCCAGGTAGCAACTATAAATGGAATGGGAAGAATAACTGCCGTATCTGTCGGAGAGACAACTATTAGTGCAAGCTGTGGCTGCAAGACAAATTCATTTTTATTACAGGTAAAGGAAAATATTGAAGCTGAAAAAGGTGTTGCTGATATAGAAATTTTAAATGATGAAAATAAAGTTAAGGTTGGAGAAAGTATTTCTTTAAATGCTAATGTAATACCTTCAGAAGCCGCTGAGAGTAAGATATGTTATACTTCATCAAATGAAAATGTGGCAACTGTCAGTTCTACGGGAGAAGTTAAGGGAATTGGTAAGGGAGATGTTGTTATAACTTTAACTGCCGGAAATATTGTAAAAGAAGTATATTTATCGGTAATAGTCCCAACAAAAAAAATAACTGTTGATAATGATTACCTCATTTTAAAAAAAGGTGAAAATGTCCAAATATCAGTAAATGTTTTGCCTGCTGAAGCAAATCAGTTGGTAAAATATAAATCATTAAATGAAAGTATAGCAAAAGTAAACGATGCAGGTTACGTAAGTGCTATAGGAGAAGGTAATACAACTATAATGATATCAAATGATGATCTATCATCTGCTGTAACTGTAATTGTAAATGAGAATGGAGTAAAAATAGAAAATGAGACAGCTAATGAAAAAAATGTAAAAGATGTTAAAACCAGTAATGATGTATTATATAGTGAAAAAGTTAAGGTGTCAGATTTTCCAGTTTTAAATTCAAAGCTTTTAAAATACTTATATGATAATAAAAAGAATATTCAGATAGATGGAAAAGGATATACTTTATTTATCAAAGGTGAAGATATTGTTAATTATAATAATGAACTTAATACAAATATAAAATTGAAATTTGATAAAAAGAAAGGACTCTATTTTGATATAAACGGTGGTAAAGAGTTATGTGGGGAAATAACTGTTCGATTAAGTAAACCAAAAGGAAAATATTTGTATTTGTTTAATAAGTCAAAAGGAAAGTATGAAAGATTAGAAGCCGGTGATTTGAAACAAATTCAAATATCAAAAAGTGGAAAATATATGATTTCAGAAAAAAAGCAGTCAGTTGATACAAAAGTAATAATAGTTATTTTACTTAGTGGAGTAGGGATTGCAGTAATACTTTTAGGGGTATATTTTTTGATAAAATGTAGATATATTTTCTGGTAAAATGTCATTTCGTCGTGAATTATGTCATTTCGTCGCAAAGTTGTTGAAATTAAAAAATAAAATTGATATTGTGTTTTATGTAAAATTATTCATGAAAATATTATACAAAACAGTTTAAGGAGCAATCTGGTGATATGTCAAGAGGTGATTTGAAAAGTTTTTAATATGAAATTCAGAAAAAAGGGTAACTTTAATATACCTACTGAAAATAGGCTTTTATAAAGGGTTATTCATTTGATGTATCCAGCGATACGCCGGAGTACAGTTGGTTTCTGGCCAGCAATCCATAAACCAAACGAACGAATTTACGTGAAGTCAGCGCGAGTGCTCTTTTGTGTTGATGTTTCGGAACTTCGTCGTACTTCTTCCGATAGTACGCTCCGTATTCAACATTGTGTTTCCGCATACTATTGGCAGCTTCGCCGAGATAGTACCGGAGATAACGGTTACCGGCTTTACTCATAGGAGTGTCTTCTCCGTCGAAGTCACCTGACTGATTTGACTTCCACATGAGACCGGCATATTTAGCAAGAGCATCAGATGAATGGAAGGCAGAGATGTCACCGATTTCAGCAACTATACCGCCTGCAAAGACAGGTCCAATGCCATCAATGGACTGAAGAATAATAAATGCATTAGGGTTCAGACCTTTGATTTCTCTTTCAATGGCTGCATCAATAACCTTTATCTCTTTCTTGAAGGTTTCAATGCAGTTAAATGAGCTGGCAATAGAAACGTTTAACGGTTCGTATAGTGTTTTATCAAGACGATAAGAGTCTCTGGCTGCCTTTTTAAGCAGATCTGCTGTCTTGCTTTTGTCCTTAATCCTGTTGCGGCTCTTTTCTGCAAGAAACGAGATAAGATTCTCCTCTGAGGAAGAAACAATCTCCTCAGGAGAAAGGTATTCTGTCAGTACACTTGATGAAGTGGCTCCGTATATATCACAAAAAGGCTGATCTTCCTTCTCAAGCATCTGCAATTCACTGAATTTCAGATAAAGGTTGGAAACCAGATATGCTTTTTCACGAGTCATGCATTCATCAAGGTGAAGACGATGTCTTGTAAGGCGTTTAAGTGCCAGAAACTGGCTTCCGCGCCAAGGATCCGTTTCGATGTTTCCTGCTCTTGCGTAGTCTGCAATAACGAAGGCATCAATGGGATCCGACTTGCCGACACCGATATAGCTTTTCTTGTAGTTTGCAGTACATTTAGGGTTTATGACAAACACATAAAGCTTCAAATGTAACAACTCTTCACAGGAAGAGAGATAGTTAGCTATATGTATGCTGTAAACAGAAGTTGATTCTAAAGCGGCAACAACAGTATTAAGGTCAGGGTGTTCCTTTAAACACTCTAAAATCTTCTGAGCCAGTTCCTCAGCTCCAGGCTGATTGTTGGCAAACGAAGAGTTGATGTACTTGTTTTTGTAGAAATCCAAAGCACAAACATAGTTGGATTTCGAACTGACGTCAATACCGACGTAAAGCGTAGATAGTGGGTTGATCTTTAACATGATATCACCACCTTTCCGACCATGTATTCTTGGAATCTGAAGTAAAAGGTTTATCCTGGGAATCATATGTTGACCGAAACCTCGCTATACGAGGAGAATGGAAATGAATGCATGTGTTTTCCCTGGGCAAGGATCTCAATTTATAGGTATGGGTAGTGACTTGTTTGAAAAATATCCGGATATTGTAGAAATATGTGATAAGGTTTTAGATTATTCAATTGTTGATTTATGTTTGAATGATAAAAACAATAAACTGAATATGACTGAATTTACGCAACCTGCCTTATATACAGTTAATGCTATGTATTATTATGAAATGTTAAAAAAAGAGGGGAAACCATTGTATGTCGCAGGACATAGTTTGGGAGAATACAATGCCCTTTTAGCAGCTGAGGTTTTTAATTTTGAAACAGGACTGAAATTAGTGAAAAAAAGAGGAGAACTAATGGGAAAGGCTCAAAATGGAGCGATGGCCGCAGTTATTGGATTAAATGCAAATATAATATCTACATTATTAGAGGATAATAAGTTGGATGATAAGATATTTTTGGCAAATTATAATGCTCCGAATCAACTTGTGATTTCAGGAGAAAAAGAAAAAATAAAATCGGCAAAAACGATTTTTATGGAAGCTGGTGCAAGAGCATATGCTGTTTTGCAGGTTAGTGGTGCTTTTCATTCGCCATTTATGAAAGAGTCAATGATAAAATATAAAAGTGAAGTAGATAAGGTGGATTTTAAAGCTCCTTGTATTCCTGTAATTGCAAATATGACAGCTAAGCCATATGAAACAGTGTTCATGAAACAATACTATAATGAGGATGGATCATTAAAAGTAATTGCTATAAGAACTCACTATATGAAGTATGTTACATATGTGTATTTATGTGTTGAATTAAGTTCAAAAAAAGTATTTGTTATTGATCCTGCAGGAGAATTAGATAAAATTGAACAATGTTTAAACGAAGAAAAAGCACAGTTGCAATGTGCGTTTATTACACATTCGCATATAGATCATACAAATTTGGCTAATGACATTGCTCAAAAATATAATATACCTGTTTTTATGTCTAAAAGTGAAATTGATTTTTATGATTATTCATGTACAAATTTATCAGGATTATGCAATCATGATGTGTACAGTTTGGGACAAAATTCGTAGAATGCATCGTTACACCGGGACATAGCATGGGCAGCGCATGCTATAGTGTGAGTGGGTTTTTGTTTAGCGGAGATACTCTATTTATAGAAGGTGGAGGCGGATGTCATTTTTATGGGGGATCAGCCGAAATGATGTATGAATCGTTACAATATCTAAAAAAAAGAATTAGTGATGACACGCTTGTATTTCCCGGACACAGATATAAATCTGAAGTGGGACAGAAGATGGGTTATATCAAAAAGAATAACACATATTTTTTTATTAAAAATGTGGAACAATTTATTAAAATGAAAAATCGGTATAATAAGAAAAACAGCTTTTAGGGAAATTAAATAAAATCTTTCTGCAACTAATATGAAAACCCAAAGATTTTTTCGTTAATCCAAGGGGGGTACACAAAATAATTTACGATACCCTTGAAATATGAAATTATGTCACTGTATTTACCTGTTTTTGTTATGATAATCTGCCCAGTGTTTCAGGAACTAATGTATAGGTTTTTTCTGCATAAATATGCTGTTGATTATATAGGATATCAATGAATTTTTTGTGTACTTTCTTTTTTCTTTTATTTTTTGTCATTTTTCAATACAGCAGATAAAGGCATTGAACAAAATACCATTCACGGTTGTAGTAATTGTTATTTATCTGCTGTATGATAATATTTATATTTGCATTGTCTTTCATATGATTTATAATATTTTGGTATATAATTATAATATTAGTAAATATATGAGAAAACAATATTATTAATGGCTGACATGTGAAAGGAAATAAAAGTGAATATAATAAATATAATGATATGTGATGACGAAAAAGTAATTCATGACGAAGTTAAAGCGTTGATTGAAGAATACAGTGCTTTAGGAAAGAATAATAATTGTATATATAAAGTTTTTCATAGTTATTCGGGGAAGGAATTACTGGAAACTAATTTGCAAGATATGCACATTTTATTTTTGGATATTGAAATGCCGAATAGTGATGGAATAGAGGCTGGCAAAATAATCTGTAAAAAAATGAAAAATATCAGAATTATAATGCTAACTGCTAAAAAAGAAAGATTTAAGGATTGCTTTAAAATAAACGCAAAAAGATTTGTCACAAAACCAATTAATAAGGAAGAATTTCATGAAGCGTTAGAGAGCACAATATTTAGTTTTGTTGGAAATAGTAAGGTTGAATTAAGATTTAATGATCAGCGTTGTTTGGTTAATCAAAGAGACATTATTCTTGCGGAATCTAAAGGCGGATATTTATCAATAAAAGGCACAAAAAGAGTATACGATTGTAATATGGCCTTAAAAGAATTGTATGAAGTTTTAGATGAAAGATTGTTTGTTTCTCCGACTAGAGGTAGGATTGTAAATATGAATTATATTAGTGGGATTAAAAGGGACAAAATATATCTGGACGATGGAACCATAGTTCATATTTCCCGCCGAAAAAAGAAGGATACTATTCAAAAAATAGTGGACTTTGATAAAACAATGGGAGCGTAAGGATTTAAATGCAGGAGATAGTGTTAAAATTAATATGGATAGTGTTATTAAACCTTGAGTTTTATTCGTTGTTTTATGTTCTTTTTGGATTTAGGGAGTATCGATGCAAAGATAAAAAAAAGAGTGTTTTTATCAGTGTAGAACTATTTTGTCTTTATATATGTATTGCAAAAATAGCTTCATATGGACAAATCATGATATGTATGATAGTGCTGCTTTTATTAAGTCAGTATTTGCTATGGAAAATAAAACTATCGGAATTTTTAAGTTTATATGTGGTTCTTTTTTTACTAATAACATTTTTGGAGAGTATTATAGAGTTTTTTGTCAAAAATACGATAACGTTAAATGAAGGTACAATTAGCATTGTGTGCAGCTGTATTTTGCTATTTATTGTTTGGTTGTACTATTTTACAATTGGCCATCAAATCAATAGGAATCTATTTCGATTACCTATAAAACTAAATCTGATTATTGCTGTTATTTTAACTATTTTTAATTTATTATACAGTTATTTTATTTTTTTGGTCTCTGAAATAATCAAAATAAAACAGAGTAAATGGGGAATAATGTTGATTGAACTATCTGGAATTATTATTGTATTACTATTCTTTGCGTTTATTTATTATTTTAATACCCAAAAAGAATTTAAGATAGAAAAAGAATTTTTGAATAATTATAATAAACAGCAGAAAAACCATTTTGACATTATGCTGAAAAAGGAAAGGTTAACTCGAGAGTTTAGACATGATATCATTGCTGAATTAATACAAATAAAAGGATTTATTCAAGCAAAAAAATATGAATCATTGGATGAATATGTTGAAGAAATTCTAGGAGAAATATCTAGCATAAGTCGATATGATTATGATGTTGGAAATGAAGTGATTAATACAATTCTTAATTATTATTTTGTACAAATACGTAACCGTATTTCTATTGAAGTTGTTGGATATGTTGGTGAACTTGATAACATTTCAAATAAAAATTTGTCTGTGTTGGTAACCAATCTAGTAACAAATTCAATTGAAGCAGTGGATAAAGTGGAAGAAAAAGATAGGTATATAAGATTTGAGGTAAAAAAAGGAAAGTTATATACTTATATCATAGTAAAAAATTCTTATAAAAAAGAATTGCTCAATATTACAGAATCTAAAATTTATACCTCGAAAGAGGATTCTGTAAACCATGGATTTGGATTAAAGAAAATAAAAACAATTATTGAGGAGGAAAATGGAGAGTATCATCTTGATATGGATGATAAAATCTTTGTTACAGAAGTAAGACTACCTAACAAATAGTACCGTTTATTAAAATAATTAACCGCTTATTGAATATTCATTGAAAGCTAATATGCGTTGAGAGTAAAATCGACTTGTTGAATATATAATAAGGAGGTAAACTATGCACGCATTTAGTTTTTGGGGAAAGTTTTGGCAATTTTTCTGGTAGTCTAAAATTGTACTGGTCAACATTTTGGTAACATGTTGGACGGATAAATTAGCTAAGCCTTAATTCCATTGGTGTTAAATTGTTATTATGAGTATGTGGTCTGACGTAGTTATACCAGTTAATAAATTTCTTAGTCATCTTGTCTAACATTTCAACGCTATCAAATGTAAACCTATAATAAAAACAATTTTTAAATGTATTATAAAATCTTTCCATTGGAGCGTTGTCATATGGACAACCTGCTCTACTCATACTTTGAATGATATTGTTATCTCTACAAAATTTTGCAAATTCCCATGAAGTAAATTGTACTCCTTGATTGGAATATAGAATTAAGTTTTTAGGTCTTTTTTATTTTATTAAAGCTTCGTTTAGTGTTTTAATTGCCAATTCTGTATTCATATAATCTGCATTAACTGAAGCAATTGCTGACCTATCATATAAATCTATAATTGTACGGTTATATCTAAACCTGCCATTTGCTTGTCTCATGTAAGTAAAATCAGTGCACCAAACTTTATTTTTCTCGATAATTGTAAAATCTTGCTTTAATGAGTTATCAAAAATTTTATGTTTATGCCCTGACTTATATCCAGGCTTTTTTCGCATTATAACTGATGATAAGTTTAGTATCTTGTTCATATATTTATGGATTGTAAATTTACTAAGATATATGCCATATCTTGATAAAAATACTCTCATGGGTCTGTGCCCTATTGTTTTGTTGTTATAAAAAATACATTTGATTCTATCAACTATAACTTCTCTTTGAGCATAATACTCATTTTTATTGCCTTTAAGATAATTATAATAACTATTAAGACTTTAGGAAATCTATTTCCTTTTCTTTTAACTGTCTGTTTAAGGCTTTTATTTCACTAACGTAATCAATGTTGCTTTTATTATTAGTTGTGTACTGACATTCTTCGTTGTATTTTTTAGTCCAATCACGGACTGATGTTTTGGACATATTAAACTCTGCGGCAATCTCTGCATAAGGTTTTGCACTTTTAATATACGCATCTACTACTTCCTTTTTGAAATCTTCATCGTACTTTGTTGACATAATTGATCCTCCTAGATAATATTATTTATAACATATTATCTGTCCAAGGTGTTACCAATTTAATATACCAGTATAGTTCATTGATGTTGAGGATATTTATGGATATCGTCCTATATCTCTTATCCGTGAGATTCAGTGCCCGTACTGCAGTGAAGTGCTGGAAATCGATTTAGAGGATTATCAGTATGATCAGAGCAGCAACGAGCGAAAAAATGGGATGGGCCGGATATCGTATATAGCTTTGACAGCGAAGATAACATCGAATGCCCATCATGCGAGAGAAGGTTTAGGGTATCCGGCTGGATAAGGTAATATCCGGTTGGGGCATACGACTTAGAGAACATTGATGTAGAAAAGATTCCTGACGAGGAGTGATCGAATTCGCAAAAATCACAACCCCTATTATGAAGACTTGATTTAAGGAGGTATAGCTCATGGCAATTGTACAGGAAGTTTTTGATATCCCTGCGGATATCATGACCAAAATTCTCACCGGTGAATACAGGAGGATTGGCGGCATAGTGAGATATGCTGTCGGCCCGAAGAAGGGACAGATTGTAAAGCATTTAGATCCGGTTGATCTTAAGGCTGCAGAGCAGGCAAAAGGTATCGGAGCCAAGGTGCTGCAGTTCGCAAAGCATAATAAAAAGGGATTGCTGGTCGGGAGTGCGATAGCAGGTGTAGTGGCAGCTGGCGGTTTCATATACTACAAGGTGAAAACACATGAACCGGCAGTGGTCACAAAATTCCGAGCAGCCCTTCGAACATATATCGCGGAGATCAGAAAGGGTAATTTGGAGCTTGAAACAATTGACGCGTTGATGTCTGCTTTGGACGATCTGAAAAAGCATAAGGATTACGAGAAATTTAAGATCACTCTTTCTACGGAAGATCTGGATACACTTGTGAACAGGATTTATGAATACACGCTTAGGCTGGCAGCTAACAACAAGGTTGAATTAACTGAGGAAGAGCGAAGCCGGTCAGATAATTCGATTCTGAATCTTCAGAACTATTTGAGGACGCAGAAGCGGATATTCGAAGAAGCAGCATAACAGGAGGATAGGCTTGTATGGGTTTGTTTAACAGAAAAAGGAAATTTAACTTGACGGATTGGATGAAAACGGCGTCAGATCAAGAACTTGCCGATGCTTATGAGCAAAGGCGTCTTCAGTGGTTAAAAGATGGTCAATGTGGTACAGGAGAAAAAACGCCAGAAATGAAAATGCTTGACCTGGAAATGAGCAGACGATCAGCTGAAAAATGGGAGAATGATCCGAGAAGGAGCAGAGATCCAAATTATCGATGGACAGATGCAAATCGTTGGGATAAAGATTGAGAACACGGTCGCAACTGATAAGGCTTCCCATCACTGACAGCATCTCAGTGATGGGGAGTATTTTTTAACCTTGATTTGTACTGGTATACTAAAGTTGCTACATCTTGTTCGAATAATATATAAAATTTATATTCAATCAAGGAGGGCATAATCAATGACAGTACGTTACAACAAAGACTTCAAATTAGAGGTTGTAAGAGCCTATATGGCTGGTGACAAATCTACAATAGAATTATCTGCTGAGTATAATATCGCTAAAAGTAGCATTTCTTAATGGGTTAAAAAATATGGCGAAGAATGCCAATATACAAATACCACTTCAAAATCGTCTGAAAGTGAGTCTGCCAAAGAAATCCGCAGACTTAATCAAATGATTAAGGAAAAAGACAAATAAATAGAATTCTTAAAAAAGTAGCGGCATTCTTCGCAAAGGAAATGGATTAGTGGTATACCATTTCATCGATGAAAATAAAGAATATTTTGGTTTAAGATGGCTATGCAAGCATTTTGGCATCAGTCCTAATTCATACTATAATTATCTTAAAGACAGAAAATACAACTATCATGAGCAACGTGAAGCTATTTTCGAAAGGATTAAATATAGCTTGTAAAAGCATTATCTCAGGAAGGTAATCCAACGGGAATTATTCTGCATAGTGACCAAGGAGTTTTGTTTACCTCCTGGGAGTTTGTTATGTTTTGCCATGACCGTAATGTTATTCAAAGTATGAGCAAGGCAGGATGTCCTTATGATAATGCTCCTATAGAAAGATTCTATAATACCTTTAAAAGCTGTTTTTACTATAGATTCTCTTTTGAGAGTACAGAGATGCTTGATGAAATAACCAAGCAATATGTTAATTGGTATAATTATGTTAGACCACACTCTTATAATGATTATTTAACACCTATGGAAGCGAGATACAAATAGATATTTTTCGAACAAATTGTTACAAAAAAGCTTGACCAGTACAAAGCGATATTTCCGAATTTATCACCAAAGGAACAACCCCAAAGAAGTATTCTGAAAATGGTGGTATCAATTTTGTTCAAATCAATTCTATTGTTGACGGAGCAATCAATACTGATAAATGTTTGAGAATAGATGAAGAAACACATAACGGATTCTTGTCACGCTCTGTTTTATTTGAAAATGATATTCTTAGTTTTAATGCAGGAGCATTGGGCGTTATTGCTGTTGTAAATAAAGATGTACTTCCTGCTAATACAAATAAAGCATTAGCCATTATTCGACAGAACGAGGGCTGTAATCATCGTTATATTGTTTTTGCGCTGTCATCTTATGTAATGGAAAAGTATATAAAACAATGTAAAACTGTTGGAGCGCATCCTAATTTGAACCTCGCACAGATAGGGGATATGATTGTTCCTTTTCCTTGTCTTAAAGAACAGCAAAAAATCGCAGACTTCCTCTCCGCTTATGACGAAGCTATTAGCTATGCAAAGCAGGAGCTTGATAAATGGAAAGAACTGAAAAATGGTCTGCTTCAACAGATGTTTGTATAATGAAAGAGGGTATATTTATGGAACATTATGATGTTTTCCTTTCACACGCAAACGCTGATAAAATCGACTTTGTAGAAGAACTGAAAAAGTCTTTTGATAAGCTCGGCATCAGCATATTCTACGATAAAGACACCTTGAAATGGGGTGACAACTGGAAGAAGAAAATCATAGAAGGTTTGGAAAACTGCGATTTTGGTGTAATTGTTATTTCTGACTCTTTCTTCGGCAGAGAATGGACGGAAAAGGAACTTAAAACACTTCTGTCTCGCCAAAACAAAAGCGGTCAGAAGATAATTCTTCTGATACTGTATAATATCACTCTCGAAAAGCTTACAGCACATTATAAAAAGCTAGCTGACATTCAGTTCCTTGATGCTTCGCAGTATGATGTTAAAGATATTACTATCCAATTAGCGAGTGTATTGCTTTCCGAAAAGGCTCCTATAGATGAACAGTTAGAAACCGATAGCCTGTTTGATGATTTCTTCAGTAAAATGAATACATTGAGCTTTTATGATTGGTTTGATCGTCTTATTGAAAACGGCAATCAATTCATTGAAGATTATGACGAGGATTATATCGGTTGGCATCTTGGCTCTGACATTATGCAGCAAAAAGAAGACAGGCAGACGGGAGAAGTGGTTTACAGGATAAATCCAATTTACTATGAAGATGCCAAAAACTATTTTGAGAAAAAAATAAGACCACAGATGTAATCAGATTTGCAAAGCAGGGACTTGAACACTAAATACAGTTTAAAAAGCCTGTTTCAGCAGATATTTGTGTGAAAGGATGATTGCTATGGCTACTGAAGACAAACCTTTGAAGCTGCAAGAAGCACACAATCTATATCGTGACAGTACGCAAGTTATCACAAATGCTTTGAAGAACAATCCTATGCAAAGTGCAGCTTTTTCCAGTCTGCTTGAAAATATCAAATGGGGATTGGAAGATGTCTTGAATGAGTATACGGAATATGATTATTCAAAGTTTTTGGCGATGATTGTTCGAGTGAATATGATTTACGAATGCACAAGAGCCATATTGGGCGATAAGTTACAGAAGACTGATGATATGCTGTATTTCAAATTTATCAGAGATACAATCAGTCATCCGAAAGAACTTAATAGCGGTGCGTATAGGCAAATGCCTTATCAGCCGTATATGAAGTATATTTTTGTTGATTTTCGGAATGTAAAACAAACAAAACAATACTTCGGTTTCCCTCGACTTATGAAGTGGCTTTTCGGTGAAGAAGATGAAGAATTTGTTTTGCAAATGAATGACCCTGATACTGGCGAATTACTCTTTTTAGTATGTCCGTATTCAAAGATATGGAATTGTTTATATGACATTATAAAGCAGTTGGTCGATAAAATTGAATAAGAAATCATCCCCTTGCCGACATGGTGATGGGATTCCTTCTTTTGTGCAATCTGTCTCATTGCTCCGAATGTACTTCTATTTTTTCAGTGTAAAAAAATCTTAACACCAGCTTACCACTGGCTTAACACCGAGTTATGAAGCCTTATGCAAAATGCACAAAAAATAAAGAATAAAAGTGTAGGATAAACATGGTTATGAAGGGCGTTTTCACCCTCTTTTTTCGGTGATTGTTATTCCCGACACTGAAATCAACAGTTAAGAGTAGTTCTGTCGGAGTTGATGAGGATGCTTCAGATGTAGCCACTGGTGTAACTGATAATAACTGTGGATTTTTCACACCAAATAATGAGATTGATTTTTCTAAAGTTAAAGTTGAAGACCTTTTTGCTGACCAGGTAGATTTTGAAACATTCTCAAAGAGTGATTTTAGGGCAGTTAAGGTTAAAGAGTGTGTAGCAGTTCCAAAGAGCAAGAAGCTTCTTCAGTTCACTCTTGATGATGGAACAGGTACAGATAGAACAATTCTATCAGGTATCCGTAACTTCTATGAACCAGAGGATTTAGTAGGAAAGACACTTATAGCCATTACAAATCTCCCACCAAGGGCAATGATGGGAATTGAATCATGTGGTATGTTACTTTCCGCAGTTCATGAGGAAGAAGGGGAAGAGAAGTTAAATCTACTTATGGTAGACAACCACATCCCGGCAGGAGCTAAGCTATACTAATAGAAGAATGCTGATATGTGAATTGATATGAGAACCGCGTAGACTGAGAGTCTACGCGGTTTTTTGAGCTGGTTTTGGGAGCTTTTTGGGGTCCTGGAGGACATTTTTGGGTCCTGATGGCTCTTGGAGGATATTTTTGGGGAAAGGATTGGGTGAAAATTGGTTTAATAATGAGTATTTACAGTATAATTGAAAGTTTTCACAAATATGCTGTACTTGAGTTTGACTTCCATGTGGTTAGAATCAAGTTTTTACAGCATATCATAAGTTTATTGGAATTATGCTGTACAAGTGTAGATTCAATTATCTAAATAAATTGAGGTATTACAGAATATTAAAAGTATTTTTCAATTCTACTGAATTCTATTTTTTAGCAAGACAGCATGGCTGGAGCTTTTGCCTAAAATGCTGTACTTTTCACAAAACAAGCTTTTCTCAAGCTAGAGCAGTACAGCATGGCTGGAGCTTTTGCCTAAAATGCTGTACTTTTCACAAAACAAGCTTTTTCTCAAGCTAGAGCATGTAAATGATACTATAAGAATGTACATTTGGGAATGTGGACATTTTTATTTTATCATTTACAGTAAGTATAGAAAAAAGGTTTTAGGATATATTATTTTTGTAAAACAGCAGCACAAGGAGTGAATTCCTTAGTGATGCTGTTTTTAGGTTATAGTTTTTTTTTATATTCTATAATAAAATATTCAGATTATGCACAACTTTTCTTTGGTGGTAAAATTTATCCTAAAATTATATTTATTGTGACGAATAATGAGGAGATAAAATGAAGGAGTGATTTGAATGACGGAAAGAAATGTGAATTTTGATGAGATAATAGAGCGTAAAGGAACAGATTGTTTAAAATATGATTTTGCCAAAAGGAGAGGTCTGCCAGAGGATGTATTACCTCTTTGGATAGCAGATATGGATTTTAGGACATCTTCTTATGTGGAAGATGCATTGATTGACAGAACAAAACATGGAATTTTTGGATACAGCGAAGTGAAGGAAGATTATTTTCGTGTAGTAGCAGGTTGGATGAACAGACATCATAATTGGAATGTCGAACCGGGTTGGCTTATTAAAACTCCGGGAGTAGTATTTGCACTTGCAATGGCTGTCAAAGCCTATACTGAAGTGGGAGACTGCGTTTTAATTCAGCAGCCTGTATATTATCCATTTTCAGAGGTAATTGAAGATAATGAAAGAGTAATTGTTAGCAATGATTTATATCTGGGAACAGATAACCGCTATCATATTGACTTTGAAGATTTTGAAAAGAAAATTGTGGAACATCATATTAAGCTATTTCTTCTGTGCAATCCTCATAATCCGTCTGGAAGAGTATTTACTAAGGAAGAGTTAACTAAATTGGGAGATATATGCTTAAAACATGGCGTTATTGTAGTCAGCGATGAAATTCACAATGATTTTGTATTTAAGGGAGAGCATACAGTGTTTGCTTCTGTTAAGAAAGAATATGAGGATATATCCATTATCTGTACATCTCCAAGTAAAACATTTAATCTTGCAAGTATGCTAATATCCAATATATTTATCCCAAATAAAAAATTGAAAAGTAAGTTTCGTCATGAAGTGGATGCTGCAGGAATAAGCCAATTGGGTGTATTAGGCTTAGAAGCAGCTAAGGCTGCTTATGAAAAAGGCGATGAATGGTATGAGAAAATGATGGCATATGTTCGGGAGAATATCGAATATGTAAAAAAATATGTTGAAGAACATATGCCGGGCGTAAAGGTGATTGATGGAGAAGGAACCTATCTGGTATGGCTGGATTTTCGGGCAACCGGTATTGAAGCAGATGAGCTTGACCATAGAATCATATATGATGCAAAGTTATGGCTTGACAGTGGAAAGATATTTGGAAAAACAGGATTAGGATTCCAGCGAATCAACGTTGCAACACCTAGAAAAATTGTTACAGAGTGTCTTGAAAGGATTCGAAAAATATTATGATATTTTGAAAATATAATCTATTTAAAGAAAGTTGAGAATTCGATAATGAAACAGATAGAGGATACGGAGATTGGTAAAGTTGTCAATTCTGTTGAGAAAGGAACCAGAGTGAGTGCAAAAAAGCAGGAGTTAAAGTATAGCAATTAATATTTGTGATAAGAAAATTTAATTGCAAATGATAAAATTCAAGAATTATACAGCAAATGATTTGTGTGATAAGATGCTAACAACATAAATCAGAGAGCTGACTGGAAAACCAGAGGTAATAAAGTGATACCTCTGGTTTTTTGTGTATCAATATTAAGGAGGAAATATATTATGGCAAATATACATGATTCTTTGCAAAGAGTAAGACAGGATATAGAAGATTCTGTGAGTTTTTATTAGGGAGGTCCCCAAATGATTGTAAAACAGATAAAAAAGATAAGTATAATTATTTCTTTACTATTTGCAGTTTTGGTTCAGACATTGATTCCAAATTCCGCTAAGCAACCGGAAACACAGCAACCGTATTATTTGTATTTTTTATACATATTAGGAGCGGTTTTTATCGTTGTATATATTATTTCCTTTTTTAGTGAAAAAATATCAGGCAAATTGGAAGGAATCGGACCATTACTGGCGGGAGGTGTATTGATTTTAAATATTATAAACCTGGTTTGCAGTAAATTTGCATTACTTCCTGTATTGTTTTTTCCATCATTGGATAGGATTTTTGGTGTTTATGTAAATGACCGTGAATTACTGTTTCAGTGTGTGTTGTCATCAGGAAAACTTTTGTTGATAGGATTTAGTGTTGGAGCTGTATTAGGTTATACAACGGGAATACTGGTAGGATTTAATAAAAAAATAGCATACTGGTTAAATCCTTTTGTAAAAGTAATTGGACCAATACCGCCTACGTCATGGTCGCCATTGGTATTATCGTTATTTAGTACATCATATCAGGCTGCAGTATTTATGATTGCGCTTTCGGTATGGTTTCCTATTACGGTTATGACAAGTAACGGAATTCAAAATGTCCAACAGACTTATTTTGAGGTAGCAGATACATTAGGAGCAGGGAAATTATATAAGGTTTTTAAAGTGGGAGTTCCGGCGGCGTTACCGAATGTTTTTCTTGGTTTTTTCTATGCTACAACGGGTTCTTTTGTATCTTTGGTTACGGCTGAAATGTTTGGATGTAAATCCGGAATCGGATGGTATTTAAATTGGCAAAAGAGCATGATGTTATATGCAAATGTATATGCAGGACTTATATTGCTGGCTGTTTTGTGTAATGTAATTATGACCCTCTTATTCAAATTAAAAGACAGGATATTGGGATGGCAGAAGGGAGTGATTAAATGGTAGGAGAGATTAGAATAGAAAATGTATCAAAAAGCTTTCTGAATGCAGATGGTACGGTGTTAAATGCATTAAATGAAGTAAATTTATCTGTTCAGCCCGGTTCATTTATATCCTTAATTGGTCCGTCCGGATGTGGGAAAACGACACTTTTGAGAGCTATTGCAGGTTTGAATCTTGCTGATAAAGGGAGTGTTTATCTGGATGGAGTCCCTGTTAAAAAGCCGGGACATGAGAGAGGTTTTGCCTTTCAACAGGCTAATTTATATCCATGGCTTTCAATAGAAAAAAATATAGCTTTTGGACTTAAGGCTAGAGGGATATATAAACAAAAGAAAGAAGACGTAAAAGAGTACATAGAAATGGTTGGCTTGAAAGGCTTTGAGAATTCTTATCCACATCAGCTGTCCGGTGGAATGAATCAAAGGGCTTCCTTAGCGAGAGCTTTGGTTGGCCATCCGAAGGTACTTTTATTGGATGAACCACTGGGAGCATTGGATGCATTTACGAGGATGAATATGCAAGATGAAATAATGCGTATTTGGAAGGAACAGAAAATGACAATGATTATGGTAACACATGATGTAGACGAGGCAGTGTATTTGTCTGATCAGGTTGTGATTATGACTCCAAGACCGGCCAAAATTGAGCAGGTCATAGATATTGAACTGGGACGTCCAAGATCAAGGGGAAGTAATGATTTTTTAAAGTACAGAACGAAGATATTAGAGATATTAAATTATGCCGGCGAAAATAGAGAGCCGGAATACTACTTATAAGGAGATATTATTATGAAAACAAAAAATCGTATTTTTTTATTATTAATGGTGATGGTTTTATCAATTGGTTTGCTTGAAGGATGTGGAAAAAAAGAAGAAAATCAAACATCATATCAAAAAGTAAAGATATTAAATAATAAGGAAAGTCTATGTCTGGCACCGGTCCATATTGCCATTATAAATGGTTATTTCGATGAAGAATTTGCAGCTATTAATCAAGAGTATGAGATTGTAACTTCGAATATTGACACAATCACAGAACAAATTACGAGTGGAGAAATTAATGCGGGATATGGCTTGACAGGTACACTAATGCAACCAATTTCAAATGGATTAGCTATATCATTTGTTACAGGATTGCACAGAGGATGTACAAAGTTCTATTCCAAAAACGGAAGTGGAATTAACAGTTTGGAGGATTTGAAAGGTAAAACAATTGGAGTAGCTTCATTGTCAGATTCTGCACCTATACAGTTAAAAAGAAAATTGTATAGTTTGGGATTTAAAGTGAATGGAAAAGATGCAGATATACAATTTGTTACATATGCAATGACAGATTTGCCTACAGCACTTGATAATGGTGCGGTCGATGCCATAGGAATTCATGATCCAGTTGCATATAATGCAGAGAAAAATTATGACTTCATTAAGATTTTAGATATTGGAGAAGATGAGGTATTTTCACAAGAATATTGTTGCCAGGCATATGTTTCGCAGGAATTAATTGCGAATAATCCGGAAGGTGCGGCAGCATATGCAAGAGCAATACAAAAGGCGGCAGCATTTGTACAGGCATGTCCGGAAGAAGCTGCAAAACTGCAGGTTGAAAATGGATATATGCCATCAGAGAGTAACGAGGATATTGCAAGATATGGTGAGATATTGGCAAGCTTGAATTATGAACCATCGATTTCGTTAGGTAGGGAAACTTTTGTTGCCTCTTTTAAAGATTTGCAAAATACAGGAGACTTAGATAAAAAACTTGATTTGGATGAATTTACGAAAAAGGTATATCCTACTTTGGATGGAGTGCCGGAGTCTGTTGTTTATGATCCGGTAAGCAAGGAATTTAGTGAGAAATAATAAAAATAAGGCATGGGGCAGGAACATCTCTTGTCCCTATTATTGAAAGGAGAAAAGTGTTTATGAAGATGCACAGAATTATAAATTTTATAGAATTAGTTAGCGTAGCAATTATCATTGTAGGGTTATTTACATTTGCACATGTATGTGACGGTATGGAAGGAATGACACCTGTATGTTTTAATACTAAAAAATTGGCAATCATTTTCAGTGTGATTTTGATTGTTCTGTCTGTAATTCAATTGCTTGTAAAAAACAAAGGGATTCATATAGCTTTATCAATAACACAGTTTATTGCCGGTATTGTAATAATTCTACTTCCAATTGTAATTGCACCGGTTTGTCAAATGAAAAGTATGCATTGCTATGTGTATACGAGACCTCTATTGGTGATTGTGGGTATTGTAATCAGCATAAGTGTTTTTGTAGATTTTCTTATTACACTGTTAGGCACAAGAGGTGAAAAGGATGAGAACCTTTCATAGATTAATTGCGAAAAGTATAAGTTCAAGATTATATCGTAGCATTGGATTGGTAATGATAGGCTTGATTTTATCATATGCCATGGTGATGATAAGTTTGATTGCAGTAGGGATGAAGCATGGAAATAATAATGTGGTAGAACGAATGGGAGCAGATTTGATTGTGGTTCCTAAGGGTCATGGGGAAGAATTGGAAGGAATACTGCTTACTACTCAAAAGAGCTATTTTTATATGGATGATGCAATTGTTGATCAAATAAAAGAAATAGATGGTGTAGATGAAGTATCACCCCAAACATTTCTTATGACATTAGAATCTTCTTGTTGTGATCAGGTGGTGCAGATTATAGGAATTGATAATGAATCTGATTTTACAGTAACCCCATGGATTGAAAAGAAATATATGGAGTCATTGAAATATGGGGAAATTATTGTAGGTAGTGAGATAGGGATACGGAAAGATAATACATTTCAGATGTTTGGTAAAAGTTATAATGTAGCTGCTGTATTGGCTGAGAGTGGTTCGTCTATGGATGGGACTGTGTTTGTAAGCAGAGAGGTGATTAATGATTTGATACTGGATGCGCAGTTGGCAGGACAAGGTATGGTAGCAAAGATTGAGCCGGGAGATATTTCGGCTGCTATGATAAAAGTTGATGATGAAGAGAGTATTCAGTCTGTAACTGCAAAGTTATCCGGGATAAGCGGAATAGATATAGTAACGACAGATTTGGTTACATCCAGGTTGTCGGCAGGATTGAGAAAGGCTTATGTCATTTATGCTATTGTTATTATCCTTCTGTTTTTAATTAGTGTTTTACTTTTGTTTATCATTCATTATATAACGATCAATGAGAAAAAAGCAGAAGTTGAGACACTTAGAATTATTGGTGTAAGCAGAAAAGAAGTAAAGTCAATTTTGACAAAAGAAGTATTCTTTACATCGTTTCTAGGAGCAGTGTCAGGAACAAGCTTTGGCTTCTTATCCTTCCGTTTGTTGTTTGAATTAATAGATAAAACAACAGAGATTCCTTTTGCAATTCCTTCAGTAAACGAGGAACTTATTGTCATATTTGTAAGTTTTTTATTAACAACAATTCTTGGACCGTTATGTGCGGCAATCAGTATAAGGAAAGTCTGTCCTAAAGATATTTTGAAATAAAGGCAGGTGTTTATTTTGGAAATCAGATTAGAGGGAATAAAAAAGAAGTACAGTCGGAATAAGAGAGAACTGATTGTACTTGATAAGCTTGATATGTATCTACCGGAAGGAAAATTTATTGTAATAAGCGGAGATAGTGGTGTGGGGAAAAGTACGCTGCTTAATATTATTTTGGGATTAAGTAGGCCAACGAAGGGTAAGGTATTTTATGATGAAAAGGAGATCACCGGATTAGATGATAAAGCGATATCCAACATCAGAAAAAACTACTTGGGTGTAGTGACGCAAAACTGCGAATTAATCCCTTACTTAACCGTGCTGGAAAATCTGAAATTGGCATATGAAATTAATAAAAATACTAAAAGTAATGATGCCGATAGTAGAATTGCATTTTCAGAATTATTAAATGAACTTGGGTTACTATCTTTGGAAAATGAATATCCCAGAAATTTATCCAGTGGAGAAATAAAGAGAGCAGCTATTGTCAGGGCGTTAGTTACAAATCCGGAAGTCATTATTATGGATGAACCTACTGCAAACTTAGATCGTCAAAATGTAACGAATGTTTTAAAACTATTGCGTAGATATTGCGATTTGGGAAGCATGGTTGTGATAAGCTCACATGAAAAAGAAGCATATGATTATTCGGATATACATAAAAATTTAGATTAAAGGGTAAAAAATGAAAGAAGTATGATTGGTTTTGATGAAATACAAGATAGTAAAATCGTGTAAAAATATAGATTTTTCTCAAGTGTGTGAAATATTGCATTTTTATGGTTTAAGTGATCTGGATGTAGGTACCCAGGAAAAAGTATTTAAAAATAGCTATGCAGTTGTATTTCTTTTGGATGAAAAGAAAATTATAGGTGTCGGTAGAGCTATCTCAGATGGAATATGCCAGGCTGCACTATATAATCTTGCTGTTCGGGATGAATATCAAGGGAATGGATTAGGCAAAGTTATTGTAGATCATTTGCTAAAGCAAGTGGAAGGGTGCAATGTAATCCTCTATACACATCCTAAACATATCGGATTGTATGAACACTGGGGATTTTCAAGGTTGAAAACTGCTTATGCTATATATATCGATGAAGAGCACTATAGAGAGGAAGGATTTATTGAATGATAAATAGGTGATAAGCAAGATTTATCGCAGGCGATAAATTTTGCGAAATTTTCAATTAGATATCTATATGATAATATTTACTCAATCCAGTTAAGGAGAATAATTATCATTAAGAGAAAGAAGATGAATCATGATGAACAGAATGATGTGTGAGTGCTGCAATATGTGTTGTAAATTTTCTGTATGTAAAAGTATGGTTTGTTTTCTGTACACTTTTTGATAGGAACCTTTATGCTTTGAGTAGCAGCTGTCACAAAAGTGTGTCGGCTGTTTTTTTTTTTGAAACAATTTGATTTATTTTAAGGAGGATAAATATATGAGCGAAATTAAAGAAAGTGCATTAGAACTTATTGGAGGAACACCTATTTTAAAATTAAATGGGTATGCAAAGAAAAGAGAAATTACAGAGGCGACAGTACTTGCAAAGCTTGAGTACTTAAATCCAGCCGGATCAGTAAAGGATCGTATCGCCCTGGCAATGATTGAAGATGCAGAGGAAAAAGGATTATTAAAGCCTGGTGCAACAATTATTGAACCAACTAGCGGTAATACAGGTATTGGTCTGGCAGCAGTGGCCGCAGCAAAGGGATATAAGGCAATCTTAACACTTCCTGATACCATGAGTGTGGAAAGAAGAAATCTGCTTAAGGCATATGGGGCAGAGCTTGTACTTACTGAAGGTGCAAAGGGAATGAAGGGTGCCATTGCAAAAGCTGAGGAATTAAATAAAGAGATTGAGGGCTCAATTATTTTGGGACAGTTTGTAAATCCTGCCAATCCAAAGGTTCATAAGGAAACAACAGGACCTGAAATTTGGAAACAGACAGATGGAAAGGTAGATATTTTCATTGCTGGTGTTGGTACAGGTGGAACAATTACGGGAGTTGGAGAATACTTAAAGGAACAGAATCCAGATGTGAAGATTGTAGCTGTAGAACCGGCGTCTAGTGCAGTGCTTTCGACAGGAAAGCCGGGAGCACATAAGATTCAGGGAATTGGAGCAGGCTTTGTACCAGAGGTACTCAACACAAAAGTATATGATGAAATAATTGCGATTGATAATGAGGATGCATTTGCTGAAGGAAAAGCCTTTGCTGTATCAGAGGGTATCTTAGTAGGTATATCATCAGGTGCAGCTCTTAAGGCAGCAGAGATACTTGCAAAGAGACCGGAGAATAAAGGTAAAACAATTGTCGCATTGCTTCCGGATTCCGGCGACCGTTATCTGTCTACTCCATTGTTTAATTCATAAATCTTTTATCCTGGGGAGGTGATTTTTTGGGCCAGGAAGCAAATACAATAAAAAATCATAAATCTTTTCTGACTGAAATAGAACGTTATGTAGAAGACATAAAGTATGGAAGCATTACTTTGATTGTACAGGATGGAAAGGTGATACAGATAGATAAAACTGAAAAAATCAGAATAAAAAACTGACTGGAAAGACCAGAGGTTTTATGGAAATGATTGTGAATGTAAAATCTCTGGCTTTCTTTATTTATAAAATTTAAATGAGATGCCGTGGCCGCTGGAATGGCATAGGTTTGCAAAGCTGAAGTTGGTGGTTCGAGTCCATCCGGTATCACTGGCGGTTGTTTTATACCGTAAATAAAGATAAGAAAGCAGGTGTCATATGAGTAATACATATAAAGATTTGCAAAATTCTCATCCGTGCTTTGGTGGACATAAAAATAATGCCGGCAGAATACATTTGCCCGTAAGTCCCGGATGCAATATTGCCTGCAAATTTTGTGACCGAACAATTAATGATGTGGAGGAAAGACCCGGTGTTACATCGAAAGTTTTAAAGCCGGAAGAGTGTGAAGATATACTAAGAAAAGCTTTAGAAATATGTCCGGATATTAAAGTGGCAGGTATTGCCGGTCCGGGTGATACTCTTGCATCGGATAATGCATTAAAGACATTTGAAATCGTGAAAGAAAAATTTCCTGATTTAATTAAATGTATGAGTACAAATGGACTACTGCTAAATGAAAGAGCAGAGGATGTTATTCGCGTTGGAATTGATTCACTTACTGTTACAGTAAATGCAGTAGACCCGGAAATAGAGAATAAGCTAAATGCATACATAATCTATCACGGTAAGAAAATTGACGGAGTGGAAGGTGCGAAGATTCTAATTGAAAATCAGTTGGCGGGGATTCGCAAGGTTGCCGCTGCCGGAATTACAATAAAGGTGAATACAGTGCTTGTGCCAGAGATAAATGGAGATCATATCGAAGAAATTGCAAAAACTGTGAAAGAGGCTGGTGCCAGTATTTACAATATCATACCTTTGATACCGCAGCATGAGTTAAAAGATTATAAAGCACCTACATGTATAGAGATTGACCGGGCACGGATGAGGGCATCGAAATATATTGATGTATTCAGACACTGTCAGCATTGCAGGGCAGATGCAGTTGGTGTACCGGGAAAATCAGAGTTTGGCGATCAGATTTATCAGAGACGACTGAATGTGAAGGAGACGTTTTCACATGGATAAGGAAGAATATAAAATTGCGGTGGCTTCCAGTGATGGAATCGTAGTGAATACGCATTTTGGAAGGGCAAAGGATTTTTATATCTATAGAATAGATGATGAGGAACAGATGCATTTTCTGGAAAAAAGAAGTGTAACACCTGTATGCGAAACAGGGAATCATGATAATGAGAAGCTCAAGAAAAATCTGGAAAAGCTGATGGATTGTAAATACCTGTTAGTCAGCAGAATCGGAAGTGGAGCAACTGACATGGCAGCAGCCTGCGGGATTGAAAGCTACGAAATCCCGGGAATTATTGAGGAATCAGTAGAACAGTTAATAAAGTATATAAAAATAAAAAAATTATTTGAATAGGAAGGACAAAACAATGAGTGAAATAAGACAGATAGCAATTTACGGAAAAGGTGGAATTGGAAAATCCACAACGACACAGAATCTTACAGCCGGTTTAGTTGAGCATGGAAAGAAGGTCATGGTAGTTGGATGTGATCCGAAAGCGGATTCCACCAGACTTCTTCTTGGCGGTCTGGCGCAGAAAACAGTATTAGACACAATTCGCGAAGAGGGAGAGGATATTGCTCTGGATCGTATCATGAAAGAAGGATATGGCGGAACAAAATGTGTTGAATCAGGCGGACCGGAACCGGGTGTTGGATGTGCAGGAAGAGGAATTATTACTTCTATAAATATGCTTGAAAACCTTGGGGCATATACAGAGGATCTTGATTATGTATTTTATGATGTTCTTGGCGATGTGGTTTGTGGTGGATTTGCGATGCCAATTCGAGAAGGAAAAGCAAAAGAGATATATATTGTTGCCAGTGGAGAGATGATGGCACTTTATGCGGCAAATAATATCTCGAAAGGAATTCAAAGATACGCAAGAACCGGTGGAGTAAGACTTGGCGGAATCATCTGTAATTCAAGAAATGTTGACAGAGAGCTTGATTTGTTACGTGCATTTGCAAAGGAGCTTGGAACAAAGCTTCTGTATTTTGTTCCAAGAGATAATATCGTTCAGCACGCGGAAATCAATAAGAAAACAGTTATAGAATACAGACCTGATTCCAATCAGGCACAGGAATATAGAAATCTTGCACAGGCAGTTATTGAAAATACAGATTTTGTGATTCCTACTCCGATGACACAGGAAAGACTGGAAGAAATCCTGATGGAATATGGAATGATGGAACTGGCCGATGATTATAAGATTTAAGGAGGATACAGATTATGGGAATTAGTAAGTCAATTGCAGAATTAGTTGGAAAAACACCTTTATTAGAATTAAGAAATTACGAAAAAAAGTATGATATAAATGCACGAATTTTGGTCAAGCTTGAGTATTTTAATCCAAATCATAGCGTTAAGGATAGAATTGCGCTGGCAATGGTGGAGGATGCAGAAAAGAAGGGGCTTTTGAAACCGGGATATACCATTGTAGAAACAACAAGTGGAAATACAGGTATCGGTCTTGCTGCAATTGCTGCCAGCAAAGGATATAAATTCCGTGTGTACATACAGGATCAGGTAAGTGAAGAACGCTTTAAGGTTATAAAAGCCTTTGGAGGAGAAACAATTAAGCTCTCCGAAGAACCTGCTGTAGCGAAAGCTTTGGAAGAAACAGATGGAGACTTTGTAGCCGCAATTAAGGCATTGAAGGAGCAGGTGTTAGATAAAGAAGAAAATATATTCTTTGTTGACCAGTGTTCAAATCCGGCAAATCCGGCAATCCATGAGGCTACTACAGGACCGGAGATATGGGAAGATACTGAGGGAGATGTAGATATTTTGGTTGCAAATGTCGGCACCGGAGGAACGGTATCAGGAACAGGTAAATTTTTAAAGAGTAAGAATCCAGATTTAAAAGTGGTAGCAATTCAGCCGGGACAAAATTCGCTGCCAAGTGAGAGTAATCCAACACCGGAAGAAATAACAGGTGTACATCCTTTTGATGGCGTACCTGCTGAACGCGTTCCATCGACAATGAATTTGAATATATACGATGAAAAAATTGAAGTAGAAACAATCGATGCATATAAATCAGCCAGAGAGGTGGCAAAAACGGATGGTATTTTGGTCGGAACATCCTCTGGTGCAGCAATATATGCGGCAACAGAATTGGCAAAACGTCCGGAAAATAAGGGAAAAACAATTGTTGCAGTATTACCGGATACGGGACTTCGTTATCTTTCTACGAATCTGTTTAACGAAGAATATCAGGGATAGGAGTGTGTGATATGCCAGTGAATTTATCAAATTCAAACGTAGCCACAAGGGAGAACAGGATTGGCTCCATTACCGGTTATGTTGGAACATTAAAAGATTTAGCAACTAAGAGTGAATGTGGAACCTTAAAAGGCTGTTCCAGATGTTTTTCCCAGTCCAGCACCTGTCTTTCCATGTGCGGCTTAAGTCAGCTGGCAGGAATTCGTGACGTTGCAATTATTCACCATGGACCGGCGGGCTGTTCTGTTACGGGAGCAAACTCTTATTACATGTCAAAGGTAATGGCAAGAAAGAGAGGTGTAACGAGCGATACGGTTTATGTTGGAACTGATATGAATGAGAATGATACCATTTTCGGCTCCACTGAATCACTTCGAAATATCATTCTGGAAGTAAACAAAAGATATCAGCCAAAAGCAATATTTGTATCAAGCTCATGTGCTACAGGAATTATCGGCGAAGACATCGACAGTATTGTGGATGAGGTAAAAGATGAAGTAGATGTACCGGTTGTTGCGGTACATTGTGAAGGGTTTAAATCGAGAATATGGGCAACCGGCTTTGATATATCCGATCATGCAGTCCTGCAGTCCATAGTACAGCCACCGAGAGAGGGTGTAAAGACAAACAAGATTAACTTCAAGAACTTCTATGAAAGTGTACGCCCCGAGATTATTGAGATGTTCAAGAACTTTGACTTAGAACCGGTATTTTTGTATTGTAATTCGACGGTTGAGGAGCTGTCGCATCTGTCAGAGAGCCTTGCAACTACATGTATCTGTGGTACTTTAGGAAATTATCTTGGAAATGTTCTGGAGGAAGAATATGGAGTTCCGTATGTAAGAAGTATTAACCAGTGCGGTATCACGGGATTTGAGACTTGGCTTCGGGAAATCGGAAAGGTGACCGGAAGAAGTGAAAAAGTGGAGGCTTATATCGAAGAGCAGCGTGCAATCTATATCCCTCAGATAGAAGAAGTGAAAAAGGAACTGAAAGGACTTACCGCAGTACTTGGTATGGGACCGGGATATACCTTTGAGGTATCAAGAGTGCTTGATGAACTTGGAATCAAGGTTGTCTGGGCACTCGCATGGCATTATGACAAGAAGTATGAAAATGGCGATGTGCCACCGTCCATGAAATATCTGCTTGATAATGATATTGACTTTGAGGCGAGTGTAGCCGACCAGCAAAACTATGAGGTTATGAATATATTGAACAAATATAAGCCGGATATGTATCTGTCACGACATCCGGGTTCTACGGTTTGGGCAATTAAAAACGGAACACCGGCAATCTATGTGGCGGATGAATATATGATATTCGGGTATAAGCATACCTTGGAATTTGCAAAGACAATTCTCGATGCAATAAGAAATAGAAGCTTTGAAGAAAATCTGGCAAAGCGTTCGAAGTTGCCGTACACAGACTGGTGGTACAAACAAAATGTAGATGCATTTTTAGAGGAGGCGAAGTAAGATGGCAAAGCTTTTAGACAAACAAAGGTATAAGTGTGCACTTGGTGCCATGCAGACTGTTCAGGCAATTGACAGGGCGTTACCGATACTTCATTCTGGTCCCGGATGTGCCCAGAAGCTATCAGAATCAACAGGAAGCTCGGGTTATTTTTCACCAAATATATTTCCATGTACGAGTATCAATGAGAAAGATGTTGTATTTGGTGGAGTAAAAAAACTGAATTCAACGATTGAAAATGCTTTAAAGGTTATTGATGCAGATTTGTATGTAGTTCTGACAGGATGTATCCCTGAGATTGTAGGTGATGATTCCGGTGAAGTGGTATCGCGTTTTGAGGATGCAAACAAGCCGGTTATCTACGCACCAACAGCAGGCTTTAAGGGGAATAACTACAAAGGTCATGAACAGGTTGTGGATGCAATCATTGACCAGTATCTGAAAAAATCAGATAAGCAACAAAAGGGTCTTGTGAATATTTGGGCTGATGTACCGTATCAGGATTTATTCTGGCTTGGAAATATCAGAGAACTTGAAAAATTGGTACAGGAATTGGGGCTTACACCGAACACGATATTTGGATTTAAAAGAGGAATTGAGAATGTCAATAAGATTCCGGAGGCAGAATTCAACCTTCTTGTATCTCCATGGGTAGGTCTTGGAAATATGAAGAAGATGGAACGAAAGCTTGGGATACCATATCTTCATTATCCTACACTTCCAATCGGTGCCACTGAGACAAGCAAATTCCTAAGAACTGTTGGCGAATTTGCAGGAGTGGAGAAAGAAAAGGTGGAAGAGGTAATAAAGGAGCATGAGGATTACTATTACTATCTGATTGAAAGATATGCGGATTTATTCCTTGAGAACCGTGTCATTAACAAGCAGTTTACTGTGATTGCAGATGCACAATATTCACTTGGTATTACTAAATTCCTCGTGAATGATTTAGGACTAGTTCCGGCAAAGCAGTTTGTCGTAGATGATACACCGAAAACATACAGAGACCAGATTGACGAGGAATTTAAGAAGCTTAATTTTGGACTTGAGGCAGAGGTGTCCTTCGAAACAGATGGACATAAAATTCATGAAGAGATTAAGAATCATGATTATCATGGCTATCCTCTTATTCTTGGCGGATATTATGAAAAAGAGATTACCGGAGAGTTGAAAGGAAACTTCCTTAATATCTCATGGCCAGTGCAGGATAAGGTTGTATTTGACGATTTTTATGTAGGATATACCGGTGGAATACGATTAATAGAGGATATATATACAGTAGCAGTTCAGAGGTTCAATTAATCATATAGTAAGAAGCTGCCTGTGAACCATATTTTGGGTTTACAGGCAGTTTCTATATGGCAGGAGGTGTTAGTTTGGCTTATAAGATTGCAGTTGGTTCTTCTGACGGGATTTATGTAAATTTAAAGTTTGGTGAAGTTACAAAATTTTTGATTTATGAAGTATCGGATGAAATCAGGTTGGTAGAAGAAAGAATCGTTCGTAACGACACAGAAATACAGAAAATCAATGAAAATTCCTGCAACATATCGGGCTGCAGTAAGGAAGACTGTGGTGGTAACGGCAGTGGATGTAATGGTTCTTCAGATGTAATTTCAAAGGTAGCGCTTATATCTGATTGCAGATGTGTTGTATGCAAAAAAATTGGATTTCAAGCACAAAAGCAATTTGAAAAAAAAGCGATATCCGTGTTTGATGTGGAGTGCGAAGTTAATGAGGCATTAGAAAAAATTGCTTTTTATTATGGAAAAATGGATAAGCATGAATCATTTCGAAAACGAAATATTCTTTTTTGAGGTGAAAAGTGGATGTTACATTAGAACAGCTAAGCGGTTGGGATAAAGAACAACTAATCTATATAGATACAAGAGGTGCCGTTGCATATCATCATGGGCATATAGATAATGCTGTTTTGCTTGATGATATATGTATTGCAAATAATAGTTACTCTTTGGATTATTCTAAAAAATATATAGTATATTGCTCATATGGAGAGAAAAGCAGAGATATCGTTATATCACTTAGAAAAATGGGATATGATGTTTATAATCTAAAGGGTGGATATAGAGAATGGCTACAAAAAAACGTAATAGATCTTGATAGAAATGAGCAGATTAGATACGATCGGCAGATGATTTTGCCTGAAATTGGAACTTATGGTCAATTGAAGCTGAAAAAAGCGAAGGTTCTTATAGTTGGAGCCGGAGGATTGGGGGCTCCTGCATCGATGTATCTTGCCGGAGCAGGAATCGGACAAATTGGTTTGATGGATGCGGATTTTGTAAGCCTGACTAATTTGCAAAGACAGATCGTTTTTAATGAAACTATGATTCACAAAAATAAGGCAAAGACTACTAAAGAAGTGTTAGAAAAAATGAATAGTCGGATTGTGATAAAAGCATATGATGAATTCCTGACACCATTTAATGCCGAAAAAGTTGTATCAGAATATGATTTTATTATTGATGCAGCAGATAATTTTGAAACGAAATTCTTGATAAATGATATTTGTGTTTTGTTAAAAAAGCCGTTTTGTCACGCCGGAATACTGAAGTTTCAAGGGCAGGTAATGACTTGGGTTCCGGGAAACTCACCTTGTTATAGGTGTATATTTGAGGAAATACCTGAAAAATCCAGTATACCGAATTGCTCTGAGGCGGGTATTGTTGGCGCAATGGCTGGAATTATTGGAAGTATCCAGGCATTGGAAGCAATTAAATATTTTTCGGGTGCGGGAGAATTGCTTACAGGAAGAATGTTTGTTTTAGATGGATTATCTATGAATAGCCGTATTGTAGAATTTCCAAATAAAAATGTGCATTGTAGAGTATGCGGTAAGAATGCAGATATAAGAAGTGTTATGGAAAATAAGACGGAATACGCGATGAATTTATGCAGAATAGAAGAGGTGTGAAGAGATTATGTCAAATGTGAAGTATTCCGGTGTGCGTGAAAGCAGACCGGGCAGGATTAATGATTTAGGTACAACCGGAAAAGAGGTAGCAGAAAATTATAAGAAGGGTTGCCTTAAGAGGGCAGACAGAAGCTTTGCACAAGGCTTGCAATGTCAGCAAATTAACAGTATGGCAGCACTTATGTCCCTTGAGGATTCTGTATTTATTTCACATTCGCCTCAAGGCTGTGTAGGTTGCGCAATTATGGCTGTTGACATGTATCGAGTGGGACAGATTCATAGAGGAATAAAGAATGTAAAAAATCCAAGATTGTTTGTGACAAATATTGATCAAAAAAGTGTTGTGTTTGGTGGAGAAGAGAAACTGAGAGAGACTGTGAAAAAAGCTGTGGAGCGATATAATCCAAAGCTTGCTTTTATTTATGCGTCATGTGCGTCCGGAATCATTGGCGATGATATTGATGCAATAGCAGCGGATTTGCAGACGGAATATCCCGATACAATTATGGTTCCGATTCACTGTGAAGGGTTTAAATCTAAAATATGTGCTTCAGGTTTTGATGCGGCATTTATTTCCATAAATAAGTACATATTAAAAAAGCAACAGGTGAAAAAACAAAAGGGACTTATAAATCTGTTTGCACCGACTACGGTAAGCTATGCAGATCAGAAGGAAATGGAGAGAATGTTAAATCTGATCGGTGCAAAGGTAAATTATATTCCATTTTATAGCTCATTGGAAAAGATTAAGACAATTTCGGCAGCAGAGGCTTCTACATCTATATGTAAGGTGTTTGCTGATGAATTCATGAAGACCTTGTGGGAAGATTATCAGATTCCATATTCACATACGGTTATGCCGATTGGAATTCGCAATACGGATAAGTGGTATAGGGGTATTGCTAAGGTTTTTGGAAAAGAAGCAGAAGTGGAAGAAATTATAGAAAGAGAACATGAAAGAATTGAACCATTAGTGGCTAAGCTTAAGGAAAGATTGCAGGGAAAAAGGGTATTTATTTGTGGAGGTACCGGAAGATCGTTTGCAGCAGCAGCACTTATTGATGATTTTGGCATGGAGCTTGTAGGTCTGGAAACTCCAACTTATGATGAAGATGCACAGGTTGATATAGAGTACTTAAATGACATTCATAAGAATTATGTTGTAGACATTGCTAATATGCAACCTTTTGAACAGGTAAATCTGCTAAATAAATTAAAGCCGGATGCTTTTATCGGAGTTCCGGAATGGGCCGCCAAGCTGGGAATTCCAACTACACATGTTCTGGATGGAAAAAGGCCAACTATGGGATATGATGGATTACTATTCCTTGGAAATAAAATCGCAGATCAGTTGGAAAATCCGGGCTTTAATAAAAAGCTGGCAAAACATGTTAAGTTGCCTTATAAAGATTCGTGGTATAGGGAAGATGCATTTAAATATATAACGAAGGGAGAAAACTAATATGTCGCAGATTATGGAAAATCCAAAGGGTGGATGCGTCCTTGCGGGAATCAATTCGGTACTAGGTGCCATCGATAAGGTTTGTCCGATTTATCATTCGGGGCCGGGCTGCTGTATGCAGACGACTGCTGCGAATCAGGGACAGTCCGGACATAAAAGCTCTTGTTTTGTAAGCAGCGTGTCACTCCCGTCCAGTAATATGCTTGAAAAAGAGGTGGTATTTGGCGGAACGAATAAGCTTCGAACTACCATACAGGGAGCAATTGACATCATTGATGCAGATGCATATTTTGTGCTTACCGGATGTACTGCCGGAATTATCGGTGATGACATTGTAAGTGTTGCAAATGAATTTACAGAACAGGGATATAAGGTATATCCGATTGAGACACCCGGTTTTGCAGGGGACAGCAACCTTGGATATGAAATCGTATGGAATACAATGATTGATCAGGTGATAGAGAAGGATGTTCCAAAAGATGAAAAGCTTGTGAATATATTTGGAATTGTACCTTATCATGATCCGTTCTGGAGTGGTGCTTTGGAGGAGATTGACAGAATCCTTTCCAGACTTGGGCTTAAGGTAAATACATTTTTTACGAAGCATCAAAATATGGAGGATATAAGAAAATGTTCTGCGGCAGCACTGAATATCATTGTAAATCCTTGGCTGTTTAAAGGACCGGCAAAGAAGTTTGAGGAAAAATTTGGTGTGCCAAGTATCAGAATACCCGGGCTTTTTGTGGGAGCAACAGACACAACAAGGTTTGTAAGGGAAGTTGCAGATGCACTTAAATTGGATGAAAAATTAGTGCAAGCTGTGATTGAACAGGAAGAGGATTATGTATACAGTTATTTAGGACAGGCAATTGGAGTTGTAAGCTGGAAAAGGTTTGCTGTTGTTGCAGATGCGAATAATGCGGTAGCCTTTACCAGATATCTTGCAAATGATTATAGCTTCACCCCTGTGCTTGTCATTATTTCGGAACCGATTTTCAGGCAGGAGGACAAGGAGAGAATCATACATGAGATTGAAGACTTAGAGTATGCCGCACCACCCAAGATTCTTTTCCTGACAGACCAGTATGAGATTAATAAGGCGATACGGGAGGAGGAAAAGGAAATTACACTGTTGGTTGGAAGTAGCAACGAAAGGGAAATTGCACTTGAGAAGGACATACAATTTATTTTAGGCGCTTTTCCAATGAATGAGAGATTAGTCTTTAATCGTACATATGCAGGATACAGAGGAAGTCTGACATTTACGGAAGATATATATGACAATAATTAGTATATTCATTTGAAAAAGAACCTGAAGAACTGGAGTAGTTATGAAGACATCTTGTATTAGAAAAGCAAATTTGGATGATCTTGAGCAGATTGCAGAATTGGAGCAATTATGTTTTCCTGAAAGTGAAGCTGCAACGAAGGAGATACTCAGAAATCGATTAGATAAATATTCGGAATACTTTTTTGTCCTTACATTATCAGGGAAAATAGTCAGTATGGTAAATGGAATGGTAACTGAGCAAGCTGACTTAATCGACGATATGTATTGTGATGAGAGTTTACACAATGATAGTGGAAAATGGCAGATGATATTCGGAGTTGACACACATCCAAATTATCGTAAAAAAGGATTGGCAACAGCAGTATTGAATGCATTTATTGAAAATGCGCGAATTGAAGGGCGCAAGGGGGTAGTATTAATTTGCAAGGAAAATCTAATTTCATTTTATGAAAAATTTGGATTTGTTTGTGAAGGAAAGTCAGAGTCCATACATGGCAATGCTATTTGGTATCAAATGCGATTGGAATTTTTATCATATGCAGGTTAAATTAGGAGTTGCAATCATTATGAATGAAATAAGTGTATCACAGTTAGCAAAATTGTCGAAAGAATCATATGAATTAATCGATATAAGGGATGAAGGAAGTGTTCAGTATGGAATAATTCCTGGTGCTATTCATGTTCCAATAGAAGAACTTGAGAGGGAAACGGGAACATATCTTGACAAAATTGATAAAGATAAAAAGTTGGTTGTATATTGCCAGCGAGGACAAAAGTCTGTTGAGATTGCAGAAAAGCTTGAAAAATATGGTAGAGAGTGTTGGAGTCTGAAAGGCGGATATAATGCCTATTTAATGTCTGTTATTGCAACGGACGATGAAAATTTTCATCAAAAGAAGGAAAAGGCTGAAAACAGCATACGCAAAAAGTTTCATAAGCAAATCTTTTCTCCGTTTGCAAAGGCCTGTAAGACATATGAACTCATAGAAGAAGGAGACCATATTGCGGTATGTATATCAGGCGGAAAAGATTCTATGTTGATGGCAAAGCTCTTTCAGGAGATTAAAAGACACCGTAATGTCAATTTTGAACTGACGTTTCTTGTAATGGATCCTGGATACAATAAGGAAAACCGAGAGCTTATTGAAAGTAATGCAAAGCAGCTTGGAATCCCGATAACCATTTTTGAAAGTGATATTTTTGACGCAGTTGATACCGTGGAAAAAAGTCCTTGCTATCTTTGCGCCAGAATGCGCAGAGGGCATTTATATAGTAAAGCCAAAGAGCTTGGTTGCAACAAGATTGCTTTGGGGCATCATTATGATGATGTAATAGAAACAATACTTATGGGTATGCTTTACGGTGGACAGATACAGACTATGATGCCAAAGCTGCATAGTACAAATTTTAAAGGCATGGAATTAATAAGACCACTCTATCTTATTCGTGAAAAAGATATATGTAGGTGGAGGGATTATAATAACCTTCATTTCCTGCAATGTGCATGTCATTTTACAGAGACCTGTAGCGTATGTCATATAGATGGAACAACTTCCTCAAAACGCCTTGAAACAAAAAAACTGATCGCCATGTTAAAGGAAACAAATCCATATGTGGAAAAAAACATTTTTAAGAGTGTGGAAAATGTGAATCTTAATACGATCATTGCGTACAAAAAGGACGGAGAACGTCATTACTTTTTGGATGAATATTAAGCAAAGGAAAATAATACAATGCAACATTTTTGGTAACATATCGGACGGATAAATTAGCTAAGCCTTAATTCCATTGGTGTTAAATTGTTATTATGAGTATGTGGTCTGACGTAGTTAAATCAGTTAATAAATTGCTTAGTCATCTTGTCTAACATTTCAACGCTATCGGCGACTATGAGCTCGGAACTTTGATAAAAAAATGCAGATATCCGCAAAAATTTCATGAACATCATTGGCTTATAAGAGGAGAGAATGCTATATTATACATGAAATAATTGCGGATAACCGCAAATAAATCATGTGAGGTGTTTGGATGTATCCGAGGGAACAGTATTTGAAAGAGATCATCTCAAAGAAAGATAACGGACATATTGGAAAATGCCAGATATCGTAATCCTTTGGAATTGGATAAGTATGTTCGTGATCATATGGTCGATCCTAAGAAGAGGTATTACATTTTCATTGATGAGATCCGGGTATATCCGTTGTCATTTGCGGAGTTTTATAACGAATATGAAGGGGATAAGAGAGGGGCCTGGCAGGATTATTACACTTATGGCGGAATGCCGCTTGCAACTTCACTTGAATCACAAGAGGAGAAAAGCAGGTATTTAAAGAATCTCTTCGACCGGACTTATATAAAAGACGTACTTGAAAGACATGAAATCAAGAATGATACAGAGGTGCTGGATATATTGCTTGATGTCCTTGCATCGGGGATCGGATCACTTACCAATCCAAGCAAGCTGGCCAATACGTTTAAAAGTGAACGGCAGATTGGCATAGGCTCTGAAACGATCGAAAAATATATCGGATATTTTGAGGAGTCATTCCTTATAGAGAAGGCTGTACGTTATGATGTAAAAGGCAGAAAGTATATTGGAACTCCCGCTAAATACTATTACACCGATCTGGGGCTTCGCAATGCAAGGCTCGGGTTTAGGCAACTGGAAGAGACTCACATCATGTAAAATGTATTGTACAATGATCTCATCCGGAGAGGAATGAATGTTGATGTGGGTGTGGTGGAATACAATACGAAAGATGCTGACGGTAAGAAGATTCGAAAGCAGCTGGAGGTGGATTTCGTCGTAAACCAAGACGGCAAGCGGTTTTATATCCAATCTGCCTTATCTATAGCCGACCCGGACAAAAAGGAGCAGGATATTTTACACAGGGTTATGCTTCCTGTGTAAAAATATCTTGCGTTTTGATTGGGGCTGTGATAATCTACAATTGCAAGAGGCATGATAGGTTAAACTCAAAACATTGTTTGTGTGGGTTTATCATTATTTATGAAAGTGAATGATGATAAACAGAGGAAAACAAAGAATTTAGTTTAATTTATATTGTCTGGTATCGTATGTGCCCTAATACGTGGGGGTATTGTATCTTGCCAGGCTATTTTTGTGCCTCTTAGTAGATTAATACATCACTAGGAGGATTTTTTTATGAACACAAACGATCTTAATTACGTCCAGAATCACATCGATTACAGATTCAAGAACCTGGATCTGCTGCAACAGGCATTTATTCGGAGGTCGTATACCGAAGAACATGGCGGCGGGAACAACGAAGTATTAGAGTTTATCGGAGATAAGGCATTAGACCTTATGGTTGTAAAGTTCCTGTCCGATAAATATGGCTATTTTGGCCATGAGGATGAAGAGGATAACAATGGCTTATACACTTTAATTCCTGGAGCTGAAGCGAGCTGTGACGATGATTCCGAATATTATCCTAACTATTATTATAATGAGTACAATGAAGGTGAACTGACTGAATTTAAGGCACAGCTGGTTCAGAAGAAAACTCTTGCTGATCGCATAGATTATCTAGGGTTTGCAGAGTTTCTTACAATGAATAAAGGCGATGAAAAAGCAGAGGTATATAATAGGGCTTCCGTTAAAGAAGATCTTTTTGAAGCCATAATTGGTGCCGTAGTATTAGATTGCAACTGGGACATGAAAGTGGTTGAACATGTTGTAGAGTTTATGCTGGACCCGGAGGTTGAACTCGACAATGACAATGACGGGGCTTTCAACTATATAGGTGCACTGCAAGACTGGGCACTTTCGAAAGAAGGGAAATTACCTTTATATCATGTAGAACCATATAACACTGCCTGGATGTGTATGGGAAAGTACATAAGAGGTAACTCGAGTCAGTTAAATGTTCCGACACCGAAGTATCAGTGCAAGATTAAGTTGCCGGGAATAGATGAGGTTTTCCTGGACTTTGGAGATTCACAAGGCGAGGCCAGAATGCTGACGGCCAAGACTGCATTGGATTATATTGAAAAACACGGATTAGAGTTTTCTATTAGGGATGAGATCAAAGATCCCAATTATGATGAATCTATAAACCAGCTGGAAACACTTGCCAGAAGAGGCTATTTTTCAATTCCAAAGTATCAGTTTGAAGAGACTCATGATGAAAACGGCAATCCAATTTGGGATTGTGAATGCAGCATAGAAGAGATAGAAGTAGTTACTCACGGTGAATCTTCGTCTAAGAAAGATGCGAAAAAGCAAGCGGCATTTGATATGCTGACTCACGTTTTAGAGGAAGAATAAGCCATGGCGAAATATGCATTCAATTTATTTCAGCATAACTGACTAAAGGAAGGATGATAAAACTAAATGGAACTGAAGACAATGGAGTATAATCTGTCTGTTTGTAAAGTGACAGATATATCAGATATAAATCTGACCTCGGATTTCTATTTTGTTGGAAAGACAGATGAAGAACTATCTCTTGTCTGCAAAACGGAAGATACTCCGCAGAATACGACCGAGCGTGAAGATGGATGGAGAGGATTTCGTATTCAGGGAGTACTGGATTTCTCGATGATTGGGATTCTGTCAAAACTGTCAGGTATCCTTGCAGAACATAAGATAGGGATTTTTGCTGTTTCAACCTACAACACGGATTATATCCTTGTGAAGGAAGAAAACTTTGAACGTTCGTTGGAAGTGCTGATTGCCGAAGGATATACGGTAATATAATATTCCAGCATAATGTTAGATGGAGGAATAGAAAATGAAGGCACTTATCATGAATTGCAGTCCTGTTCGTACAGGAGCAACAGCTGAAATCGTAAAACTGGTCTCTGAACAGCTGTCAGCGAAGTATAGTGTTAGATGTATATGTATAGATGATTATTCCTATGCATTCTGTAGAGGCTGCCGTTCATGCCATAAAACTGCGAAGTGTGTTATGCGTGATGCTGCGGTCATTGAGAGTATAATGAGAGAATTCGACGAGGCGGATATTATTGTATCTGTTTCTCCCTCTTACTGGGCTGATATCCCCGGACAATTTAAGGCATTTATTGACAGATGTACTCCATGGTGCAATACACATGTGCCACATGCATCAATTAAACCCGGAAAGAAAGGATATGCCATTGCTTTGAGAACCGGTCCGAACATGCCGGAATGTGAGAGAATAATAGGCAGTATAGAACATTTTTATGGCCATCTTGAGATAGAAACTGTGGGCCATCTTGGACTAACGTCTATTGAATACAAAACGGATGTGAAATTTAGAGAACAGGAAATTACAGAATTCTGTAAGGATATATAGATACAAAAAGGATTTGTTTTCAAGAATGTAAGTAAAGATAATTACAGCATAATGGACTAAGATAAATCGGGATTTGTTAAGATTAGTATTTAAGGTATTATCCAGGTGTAATGCTTTGGCTGAATGTACATCTTGTGTAATACTTTTGACTGAATCTACACCTATATATGGATTTCATCTGGAGGAATCGAATAAAAGCAATAAAATATGGTTTTTTACTAATATTCATAGCCAGAAACTACCAAAACTTGGAATCATCATAGGGAATAGCTATAAAAACAGTGGTCTTGTTGGAATTTATAGCTTGAGGCTAAGAAAAAGGCTTACTATTCAACATAAAAGGCAATAAAAGTAAGGCAAAATGGCGGAATTTATAGCTTTTCTACTTTTGAGCAAGCTCCGGACAGCTGATTCGATGCAGCCTTGTAACACTTGTAGAAACGCACAAATTCAAGTTTGTTGGGATGAGCATTATATTGGAATATATTTCAGTTTAAACGAATACAACGAATTGACATTCAAGAAAGAAATATGTAAGATAATAAGCAAGATAATAAGTAAGATGAAATGGAGTGGGCAAGCATATGGGAAATTATATTCCACCTTATACAATTTCAGAAAAAATGCTGGAGCAGGTATCAGCTATTTCTGAGAAAGTTGGAAAGATTACCAGTCATAGAGAGTTGGAATCTAAACCGCATCTTCGAAGAAACAACCGTATCCGCTCGATTCACTCATCACTAAAGATAGAAGCAAATTCTCTTTCTTTAAACGAGGTTAGGGATGTCATAAACGGTCATTTGGTTATAGGAGATCAGAAGGAGATTCAGGAGGTAAAGAATGCTTACGCAGCTTACGAAAAAATCTCTGAGATTGATCCTTCAAGCGCAAAGCAATTGAAAGAGATCCATGGGATAATGACGCATCTGACTGTTGAAGAATCAGGTGTTTTTCGCAAAGGTGATGAGGGAGTATTCTCCGGAGATAAGTGCATATTTGTTGCTCCCCCACCAAACATGGTATCTGAACTTATGAAAGATTTGCTTTCATGGGTAAAAAAATACGAAGGGAAAGTACACCCTCTTATAATGGCGGCGGTATTTCATTATGAGTTTGTGTTTATACATCCATTTGCTGATGGAAACGGGCGCATGGCAAGACTTTGGCATACGGTTTTGCTATATCGTTGGAGAAGTGTATTTGAATATATTCCATTAGAAAGCCAAATAGAGCGATTTCAGGAGCAATATTATGATGCAATTGCCAAGTGTAATACGTCAGGTAATTCCAACATCTTTATTGAATTTATGCTTGATATGATTGATCAGGTTTTAGATGACGTCATATTACAGGTTAATAAAGCAAATGCTGAAACCAGTGAATATGTGAAAAAGATGCTTAATCTGATGGAATATGATATCCCGTACACATCAAATGATATTATGGGCAGACTTGGACTAAAGTCTAAAGAAACACTTCGAAAGAACTATATTAATCCTGCGATTGAATTAGGAATGATACGTATGACAATACCTGATAAACCTAATAGCAAAAATCAAAGATATGTTAAACTGTAAGATTTTGTATTACAGTAAAACTGATTAAGACAAATCGAAGTTTATAGGGGAGAAAGGCAGGGTCTACAATGAGTAAAGTAAGTAAACAATTCCTAATTTATACATTTATTATAATGGGAATATGTTGGGGAACTTGTATGATATGCAGTTTAAATGGTCTTTCATTACAGAATGACTACTTTTTATTTATCCCATACATGCTAGGTGGATGGTCACCAACAATTGCTTCATACATTGCCTTAAAGAAAAATGGTAGAGTAGAAAATTTTAAGGATTGGTTAAAAAATGTGTTTGATTTCAAGCACGGGTTAAAAGCATATTTGCTTGTGATACTTTTGGCTGTTGTATACGTATTTCCCCAGTGTATAGTCTCCGGTTATGAGAAAGGTGAGCCTATATACATAATGATTCTAGCCATACCTTTAATGCTGCTTGGTGGAGGTCTTGAAGAAGCAGGATGGCGCTACATTCTTCAACCTGAACTAGAAAAGAAATGTCCTTATGTTTTATCAACTATCATTGTGACCATAATATGGTGGTTATGGCATTTTCCATTGTTCTATATAGATGGTGTGGGACAGCAAGGGCATAGCTATATTGCCTTTGGATTAGGCGTGCTTGGAATGGCTTTTGCATTAGCGTGTATTAGGAGATGCACAAATAGCGTTTGGTTATGTGTACTTTTGCATTGTATCGTTAATGCTTCTGGGGCAAGTTTTAGAATCAATGATACTGTTATAGGCAATGCTGTTATGGCTGGGATTATGATTGTAATCACACTGGCTATTGTTTATTTAAATGATAAAAAAGTTATTCGTTAAATCGGGATTTATGGAGGATTAAGAAATGAACAGACCTAAAATGATAATCTTTGACTATGGTCAGACGCTTGTAGCGGAAGAACCTTTTGACGGCTTAAAGGGAACCACCGCTGTCATGCGATATGCGATTGAAAACAAGTATAAGCTGACGCCTAAACAAGTTCAGCAGGAGGCCAATGCAATCAATCAGGAACTGAAACGCCGTGATCCTGCGACAAGAGCGCAAAATACTGTTGAAATTCCAAATCACATGTTTACGGGATTTTTATATGAGTCTTTGGGTATAAAGATTGACTTATCTGCTGAAGAAATTGACCGCACTTTCTGGGATGCTGCTTCTCCCGGAAAACCTACGGAAGGTCTTTTGGAGTTTCTTGATTATCTTTATAAGCATCAAATCCGAACGGCAGTCCTAAGTAATATATCTTACGCAGGTTCTGTTGTTTCGGAACGAATCAATCGTCTTTTTCCGGCTAATCATTTTGAATTTATTATGGCAACGAGTGAGTATTTATTCAGGAAACCTCATGCCCGAATCTTTAATCTGGCACTGGAAAAAGCTGGTCTAAAGCCGGAAGAAGCCTGGTATGTTGGGGACGATTACGCATGCGATATAGTCGGAGCCAGAAATGCCGGTCTGTTCCCGATATGGTATAAGGGAGCAGTGGATTTTACACAGGCAGATTATAAAGATGTATTAGCTATAATGAATTGGACAGAACTGAAGGATATACTATGAATATTTATTATCAATCAGATAAATTCAAGTTTATGGGGAGTACTATATGAACGGTAAATTGTTTGCACAAGCAATAAAAAAAGTGATATCTGGGTTGCTACTGGTAGGTTTTCTTCTTTTTTTGCCAGCGGGATCTTTTTTATATTGGAATGGATGGCTCTTGATAGCAGTTTTGTTTGTACCCATGATTGTTGCGGGATTTGTCATGATGAAGAAAAAACCGGAGCTGTTACGAAAGCGCCTAAATGTTAAAGAAGAACAGTCTGAGCAGAAAACTGTAATCGTACTAAGCGGGGTAATGTTTCTTGCTGCTTTTATTGTGGCAGGACTTAATTTTCGATTTGGCTGGATTGTTTTACAAAATTGGATTGTATATGCAGCAACAGCAGTGTTTTTGCTTGGTTATATACTTTATGCGGAAGTTCTTAGGGAAAACGCTTACCTTTCCAGAACTGTTGAGGTACAGGAAAATCAAAAGGTTATAGACACCGGTCTTTATGGAATTGTTCGACATCCTATGTATATGAGTACGTTTCTTTTGTTTTTATCCATGCCTCTTGTATTGGGATCGGTTTTTTCTTTTGTTATCATGCTTGCATATATACCAATAATTGCTAAACGTATCAGTAATGAAGAACAAGTACTTGAAGAAGGACTTGCAGGATATTCAGACTACAAGAAGCAAGTAAAATATAAGGTTATACCCTATGTATGGTAAATCTGAAATTGTTTGTCAAAATTTTGCTAGAATAAAGAGAGGCCTGCGGGAAATCCGCAGGCCCATTTTAATGTCATCCTTCGATGAGTATCTGTTTCTTTTCGGGAAGTTTCTCTTTGTCCTTCTTAGGAAGGATGAGATTCAAAACACCGTGCTTGAAGCTTGCCTTAATATCTTCCTCGGTGATGTTCTCGCCGACATAGAAGCTTCTCTGCATTGATCCGGAATAACGCTCCTGTCTGATAAGTTTACCCTTCTTATCCTTTTCGTCCTTATCCAGACCCTTGTTTGCACTGACAATGAGATATCCATTGTTCAGCTCCAGACCAATCTCTTCTTTCTTGAAGCCGGGCAGGTCGATATCTACTTCGTAGTGATCGTCATGCTCGTGAACATCGGTCTTCATCATCCTGTCGGCATGTCTGCCGTACAGCTTTCTTTCGGTTCTGTCCAGATCTCTGAAATCCGGGAATGCGAACCAGTCGTCAAATAAATCTTCTCCAAAAATACTAGGTCTTAACATAATGATTACCTCCTTTTCACTCAATACTGTTAATAGCTACTGAGCAAGGGGAAGGAGGGATTAGATCATTGGAACATACCGTTCTTTTGGTCTTCTCTGTTCCTCTGTTCAATTATGTTATAACACTTAAATTAGCACTCGTCAAGGGAGAGCGCTAACAATTATTGTGAAATATTTGTGAATTATATAAACTGATTATTTTGCCTTCATTTGATCATCTGCCCAATGTACATTTTTATTTTATCATTTACAATAGCCAAAGTACTTCAGACTACGCCGAATTATCTGCTGGGTTTTGCAGATAATAATGATGGATTTGCAAACGAAGCGCTTGGTTTGTTGCGAGATGTGAAGGCTCAGTCTGTAAGAGAGATTCTTTTGAAGCAGATCAGGGCACTGATTTGAAAAATGTATTGCTTCTGTCCGTACATTTACTTAATATATGGGTAAAAGAAAGGGGAGTGATGATATGGCAGCTAAATCTGCAAATCTTTATGCAAGAATAGAGCCGGATGTTAAAGAACAGGCTGAGAGAATTCTGGATACTTTGGGGATCCCGGCATCTAATGCTATAAATATGTTTTATAAGCAGATCATTCTAAATAGGGGGCTTCCGTTTGAGGTAAAGATTCCAACTGCGAGACCTGTTGATATTTCGAGAATGAACGCAGAGACTTTGGAAATGGAACTTGAGAAAGGATATGCGGATATGCAGGCAGGGCGTACCAAATCTGCAACTCAGGTTTTTGCGGATATCCGAAGGGATTATAATGTATGAAATATGATGTTACCTTTACGGAGCAGGCTGAGAACGATCTTCGCGGTATCTTTGAGTATATAGCATTTGATCTTCTTTCGCCTGAAAATGCAGCCGGACAGCTTGACCGGATCAAAGAAAAAATCCTTTCTTTGGGAGAGTATCCGGAGTAGTTCCGGCAATATGAAAGAGAGCCCTGGAAGAGTCGAAATACACGAGTTGTACTGGTATACTAAAGTTGCTACATCTTGTTCGAATAATATATAATATTATTATTCAATCAAGGAGGAAATAATCAATATCAGTACGTTATAACAAAGACTTCAAATTAGAGGGTGTAAGAGCCTATTTATAATGATTATTTAACACCTATGGAAGCGAGATACAAATAGATATTTTTCGAACAAAGTGTTACAAAAAAGCTTGACCAGTACACGGACTACTAAATAAGGCGGTGAGAAAATACTGACACCTGACAAAATCAACTACTGTAAGGATTGTAAACTGCCGTTTGCTAAACGCAGATACAATCAACTGTTTTACGAGAAATGTGCAAAGCTCAGGTACAAAAGGCAACAAGCTGACTACGCACAAAGAAAGCGGCTGAAAAGTCGAAAAAGTGATAGTTAAAAAGTCAGTGTTTATGCGGATTTTCAAATGCAGTAATTGAGGGGGTGGGGGTAGTTTTACTTTTACCCCCCCTGATTTTTCAATATTAGCCCGTTACAGGCATTTTAAATGATAGACAAAGATAAACAGATATAGTATAAACGTAGTGAAATTAATTGGGATTTGTCGAGCAGTTTATACTTGGTTTTGTCACAGGAGGGAGTTATGGCAAAGCAAAATATTTATGATAACGATATGTTTTATGAAAACTTCAAAAATCTTAGAGCAAAAGAAATCAATTTTAATGATGTTATAGAAACTCCTATAATAACTGAAATGTTACCAAAACTTAGAGCTAAAAGAGTTTTGGATATTGGCTGTGGTATGGGGCAACACGCAATACAATATGCAAAAAGTGGAGCTTTATCAGTACTTGGTATTGATATTTCTGAAAAAATGCTTGAATATGCAAAGAATCATAATTCGGCAGATAATATTACTTACCGTAAAATGGCTTTTGAAGATCTGAATCAGTTGAATGACAAATTTGATGTGATTACAAGTTCGTTAGCTTTTGATTATGTGGAAGATTTCGGGATGCTGATGAAGATGATATATAGTTTATTATATGAAAACGGTGTTTGTGTTTTTTCTATGTCACACCCGATTTCAACTGCATATGATGGAGTTTATGACAGATACACTCGAACGAAAACGGGAGAGAAGTTATATGCTAACTTACACAATTATGGAATAGAAGGAGTAAGGCATATACAGTGGGTTGTAGATGATTATGAAGTTTATCACCGAAAGTTCTCAACTATTATAAATGAGATTGTGTCCGCAGGATTTATTATTGAAGAATGTCAGGAATCAAAATTACCAGAAGATATCATTAAAAAATACCCTGAGCAATTTGGTGGTGTGATCCATCATCCTGATTTTATATTTTTTAGATGTAGAAAGTGATTAAATTGGATATTTAAGTGATAAATTCAGATTTATAAAACTAAATAAACTATTAAAACTCTGATTGGAGCAACGAGATGATTGAAAAAATGAAATGGCTCAGGGAGCCTGAGAATTATAAAATCACAGAAAAGTGCATTGAGGTAACAACGATGCCGTACACAGATTTGTGGCAGAGAACCTACTATCATTTTAAGAATGACAATGCTCCTGTTTTGCAGATGGAAACAGATGATAAATTCTTCTCCTTTATGGTAAAGACAGACTTTACCGATAGCCATCATCGTTTTGATCAGTGCGGAATTGTCATGTATCTTGATTCAGAGAACTGGCTCAAGGCTTCTGTTGAGTATGAAAATGAAGAGTTTCAGCATCTTGGCTCTGTTGTTACAAACCATGGATATTCTGACTGGGCAACTACGGCTATTCCAGCCGATGTAAAGCAGATGTGGTATAGATTTAGCAGGAGAGAAGATGATTACTGTATTGAGTGTTCCTACGATGGAAAAGATTTTTCGCAAATGAGAGTCTGCCATATGTGGGAAGGAGCCGGAACGATTTCCTTTGGAATCTATGCGTGCAGTCCAGAGGATTCAAGCTTTAAGGCTGTATTTACAGATATGCAGATAACAGAGTGCGCCTGGAAGGCTCATGATGGTCAGCAGCCGGACTAATGATGTGTGAGATTATAGCAGGAGGTGTTTTGATGGCATCTGTAAGAGATAATGTATCCAAGTACATAAAGAAAAAATATAAGGCATCTCCGGAATACCTTTGGAAGAGATATCCTAGCTTTGCAGTATACAGGTATGAAGACAATCGTAAGTGGTTTGCTCTGATAGCTACTATAAGCAGAGATAAGCTGGGAATTGAATCCACTGATGAAGTTGATGTTTTAAATGTTAAGATTGACGATCTGATACTGCGAGATATCCTGCTTAAGCAGCAGGGTTTTTATCCTGGATATCACATGAACAAGGGCAGTTGGATGACAATACTGCTCGATGGTACAGTGAACTTTGATGAAATCTGTAATATGATTGATGCCAGCTTTTTAGACACGGCATCTAAGAAGAAAAAGGATAAGTTCCGTCAACCAAAGGAATGGATAGTGCCTGCAAATCCAAAATACTATGACATTGAACATGCTTTTGATAATGCTGATGAAATAGACTGGAAGCAGGGGGCTGGAATTATAAAGGGTGATACAGTGTTTATGTATGTAGGAGCACCTGTATCTGCAATTCTTTATAAGTGCAAGGTTACAGAGGTGGATATTCCCTATGAATATGAGGATAAGAATCTTAAGATCACAGCACTTATGAAGATAAAGCTGCAAAAGAGATATAAGCCTAACAAGTTTACTTTTGACAGGTTGAAATCTGAGTATGGAATATATGCTGTGCGTGGACCAAGGGGGATACCTAATAGTCTGAGTGCAGCTTTGAAGAAATAGAAACAGGAGGATTATGAGACCTTTGAACATATTGAAGATGAGATAAAAGAAGGAGCCATGATCTATTTTGCCATTGATGATGACGGAACAGCTTTGGCTACATGTATGGCAAAACCGATGGAAGGAAGCACCTGGGAGCTATGTAAACTTGGCTCTAATAAAAATCGCAAGCATTCTGGAAGTGGAAGCATGGTATTTGAGGCAGCCATGAATTGGGCCATTAGGCATGGTGCAGGCCGCTTATTTTTGATATCAAACAGTAAGCTTTCTCCGGCTTTGCATATCTATGAAAAGTACGGTTTTACAGAAGTAAAACTCGCTGACTATGAATATGAGCGCGGGGACATTGCTTTTGAGAAAATAATATAGAGAATGGGATTAAAGATGATGGATGAATTAAGAGTAGATATGAGAGAACGCACACCTGAGGAACAGGCAATATATGACAGGCAGGCACAGCTGATGTTCAAACTGAATCATACTATGCCACGTACAGAAGAATATATGGGTGTGCTTAAGGAATTATTTGAAGACAGGATTGGTGAAGGCTCATATGTTGCAGCACCTCTTGGTGGAGCTGCCATGGAAAAGCTTGTTATAGGTAAGCATTGTTTTATCAACAGTAATCTCCTTGCCATGTCAAGGGGAGGCATTACTATCGGAAATAATGTGCAGATTGCAGGAAATGTGCAGCTTTTATCCAACAATCATGATCCTTATGACAGACAGATTCTGACCTGCAAGCCTATCGTTATCAAGGATGGAGCTTGGATTGGCGCAGGGGCAACCATACTACCAGGAGTAACAATTGGTAAGTTCGCAATTGTTGGAGCTGCATCTGTTGTTACCCATGATGTTGGAGACTATGAAGTTGTAGTAGGAAGTCCTGCAAGAGTGATTAAGACATTGGATGCTGAGAAGTTTAAAGAGGCTGAGAATGAGTAAGCATAAGATGGTAAATGGCAAGCTTCTTCAGATGAATAAGACTTATAAAGAGCAAATCTTGAAAATGGATTTGAAGCAATTAAGTAATTATTAAAAAAATTATGGCAATATAGCCATGATTTTTTTTTGATTTTAATTATATTTTGAAGAATAGTATAAAGGTTGGTATAATAAAAAATAAATAAATATTGGAGGAGAAAAATGAAGACAAAGAAGAGTGGGAATAATTGGACTGCGTATTACGATGCTGATACAAACAGATATTTTGCTGAGATTATGTACACCAGCAGAGAAGGTCGCGAAGAATATGATTATGAAATTACACAAGATATTTATAATAGGCTAGGTTCATTTTCTGATGATATAGAAAATGAAAGATTAATCAAAACTGCAAAAATGTGCTATTCTTTTGAAAATACTATGTATGGAACCTTGGGACCTGAAAGAACAGTATGGGATGAGGAAGCTAATAATGCTATGGATGATGCTGTTAAAAAGAGTAAAAACTAATTGTATTATATGAATCTAAATATCATAATAAAGCGTGTAAGTACTAAATGTATTCAACGTAATTGTTAAATATAAGGAGGAGGAAATGGTTTTATTTGTAAATGCGTGTGTACGCAAGGAATCAAGAACAAGGCAGCTTGCAGAACGTCTCCTTGGAGAAATAACAGAAGATTATGAAGAAATAAAACTTGAAAATATAAAATTTTCTAAGGTTGATGAAGAATTTCTAAAAAATAGGGATAGATTGATAGCAGATAAAAAATATGATGATGAATCATTTGCTATGGCAAGACAGTTTACACGTGCGAATATTATCGTTATAGCTGCACCATATTGGGATTTATCATTTCCATCGATATTAAAACAATATATTGAACTAATAAATGTATTGGGAATAACATTTGAGTATACACCTGAAGGTGTTCCAAGGGGACTATGCAAAGCTAAAAAACTCTATTATGTAATGACCGCCGGTGGAAATTATGTACCGGAAGAGTTTGGGTTTGGATATATTAAAGCACTTGCCCAGAACTTCTATGGTATAAAAAATGTAGAGCTTATAAAAAAAACAGGCCTTGATATAAAAATGTAGGAGAAAATGAAAATGAATTTTTTAGGTAATTTATTATGGATAATACTTGGGGGATGGATTAGCGCACTAGGGTGGATATTTACCGGAATAATGTGGTGCTGTACGATTATTGGAATTCCAATTGGCTTACAATGTTTCAAGTTGGCATCTATCTCATTTAATCCATTTGGAAAAGAAGTTGAATACGGAGGAGGAGCCGGTTCTTTTATCGTAAATGTTGTATGGTTTATATTCTCAGGCATTGAACTGGCAATTATGAATGCATTCATGGGTTTGTTACTTTGCATAACTATCATAGGTCTTCCCTTTGGACTTCAGTTCTTTAAAATAGCAAAATTATCCCTGGCTCCATTTGGAGCAAGTGTTGTAAGGGTGGAATAATAAAGGATAAGTAAAAATACTAGACTTTTAAGAGGGAGAATTTTATAATTATTTGAAAGAGAGTTTTAGGAATATATTGAAAGAGAGGTTTACCTATGAATGTAAATATTAATAAAGAGGATTCAAATTTAACAATTGAGATAGAGGGAAGACTTGATACTCTCACATCTCCGGAACTTGAAAAAGAAGTTGATACAGCACTTGATGGAATAACAAATCTTGTGGTGGATCTTAAGAATCTTGAGTATATTTCCAGTGCTGGACTTCGAGTTTTACTAGGTGTTGCACAGGTTATGGAAGACCAGGGTGACATGAAGGTTATTAATGTAAGTAGTGAAGTAATGGATATTTTTGAAGTTACTGGTTTTGATGAAGTGCTTACAATTGAATAACTGGTAAAACAAAAAGTTAAGGAGATCAATTATGACAGGGAATAAGTTCTTTTCAAAAACTGATGTAAATATGGGAAGACAACCAGAGGTTGATTTATCAAAGGCAGTTGTAATATTTTTCCTTGCAACAATTCACGTATACGTAGAATGTTCAACGGAAAAGCAACTCTGGGGTGGCTTGCCATATTTTTTTGATAGTATTTTAGGTGGTCCTTGGGCAGCACCAATGTTTATATTTTCCATGGGTATTGGTCTGGCATATACAAGGAAAAATAGTGGTAAGGACTTGGTAAGAAGAAGTTTGAACATAGCGTGTATTGCTACTTTGCTTAATGTATGTAGGTTCTTAATTCCATCCTTGGTGGGTTATGCCATAACCGGGGACAAGAAAATGTACTTAGAATTATTACCATACAAATTTTTTGGTAGCGATGTATTGCAGTTTGCAGCTATTGGAATGTTTTTTATGGGTATTTTAAAATTACTCAAGTTGACACCATGGAAAATCTGGTTTGTTTCCCTGGCTATGCAGCTTATATCAATTCCTTTGAATAATACCTATTTTAAAAGTGTACCACTTAATATTTTTCTAGGACATTTCATTGGTATTGATGATGGTTCAGGTCTTGAGATTGTTATGTCCGAGTATCCACTTCTTGTGTGGTTTATGATGTATGCCACCGGCTACATTTTTGGACTTTATTTAAAACGAGTAAAAGATAAAGATACGTTTTATAAATGGATTACTCCACCTTTGTTGATAATTCCAATTATTATCTACGTTATTGAGTATCAAATGAGATTTGGTATGATGGGTGGTCCCGGAGCAAATGTATTCTATCATTTCAATACATTGGACCTTTCGTTATGCGTATGTACTGAGATTGGTATGTTTGGTTTATACTATTTTATCGTGAAGCATTTACCGGAGAAAGCCATGAGAGTCATCAGCAGTATAAGTAAAAATATTACAGTTGTATATTTCATACAGTGGGTTCTTGTGTGGTGGACGGCTAACGTTGTTATTTATATAGCATGTGGAAGTAAATATTTAACCTCATTACAGAGTTTGATGTTAGGTTTATCACTTAGTGTACTTTCTGTAGTGTTAGCTGAAGTATGGGTAAGGTTTAGAAATGAAAAATAGTATTTATAAAAAATTTATTGTCAGATTAATTTTATCTACAGTTGTCGTTTCTATTGGTATATTTGCAGTTGTTGCTATTAATTTCAATAAAAATGTTGTAGGCAAGTACGAATATGTTGGAGAGGCGTTGACAACAACTTTAGCGGAAGATATTAATGGTGATAAGATAGAAGAGTATTTGAGAACAGGGAAACCTGATGAATACTACGACAGTGTTTTACAAAATATTGACGATTGTACAAAGAATTTTAAAGCCTTATATGTTTATGTAGCAATTCCTACTGAGGATAATGTGTTATATATTTGGTCTAATGGTTTTACAGGAGAAGAAACCATTGGTTATACAACCGATTATTCTCAAGGCGGTAAGGAATGGATGCAAGATAAGTTTAAAGGCAAAAAAGTTAAGACCTTGTGCTATGTTTCCGATAAGGAGTTTGGGTATATTGCAACAGCAGCAACTCCTATAAGAAATAGTAAAGGTGAAATCGTTGCCCTGGCATTGGCTGATTTTTCTTTAAAAGAGATTAGAGTTGCAGTGGCTAAAATTATATGGGCAGTGCTTTCGTATGTTGCTATTTTGATGTTGGTGTATACTCTTGTGTTCTATCATTATTTTAATAGACATATAGTAACACCAATGAACAAACTTATCAATGTATCTAAGGATTTAACAGATAGATTGGATAAAGATACCATGTATGTATCTGATATTCATACAGGTGATGAACTTGAGGTATTATCTAAGGCCTTTGAGAAAATGAATAAGGAACTTAGAGAATATATCAAGGATAATATAAGTATTACAGCTGAAAAAGAAAGAATTGGAGCAGAGCTTAATATGGCCGCTTCTATTCAGGAGAACCAGCTTCCTAATGTTTTTCCGGCATTCCCTGATCGAAAAGAATTTGATATATATGCATTTATGAAACCGGCGAAAACCGTTGGCGGAGATTTTTATGATTTCTTTATGGTTGATGACACGCATATGGCTTTGGTTATGGCAGATGTTTCAGGAAAAGGTATTCCGGCATCGTTATTTATGATGATTTCAAAGATTCTCATTAAGAATCATGTTCAGGCTGGAGAGGATCCGGCTCAGGCCCTTGGAAATGTTAATAGACAACTTTTGGAGAATAATAAAGAGAGGCAGTTTGTTACAGTATGGTTGGCTATTGTTGATTTAACAACAGGAAAGGGTATTGCTACTAATGCAGGACATGAACATCCTGTTATTTGTCGAAAAGGCGGAGAGTATGAATTGGTTGAGTACAAGCACTCACCTCCGGTTGCTACTCTTAAGAAAACCATATTTAAGAATCACGAATTTGAGCTTCATCCTGGTGACAAATTATTTGTATACACCGATGGAGTGCCTGAGGCAACCAATAAGAAAGATAAATTATTTGGTACGGATAGAATGCTAAGTGCATTAAATAAAGAAAATGATGCCAATCCAAAGAAAACCATAGAAATAGTTATGAATTCCATTTATGCTTTTATTAATTGGGCAGAGCAGTTTGATGATATTACAATGCTTTGTTTCGAATATTTTGGTATTCCAACAAATGAAGAAGAGGATAAATAAATATGAGTAAATATTCAAGTACGAAGAGAGTTCAAGAAATAGAACTTATGAAGGGTATAGCCATTATAGGAATGGTATTTGTTCACATTCTTGAAGGTTCTATCGATTATTTTACGGACGCATGGACTTTACCAGGAAGTATTCCATATACATTAATTGAATTTTTAGGCGGAATCCCAGCAGCAGGTGTGTTCACCTTTGCTATGGGATGGGGCGTTGCTTTTTCAGATAGAGCAACTCCTAAGTCTTATCTTAAAAGAGCATTTCAATTAGGACTTTTGTTGTTTTATGTTAATTTCTTCTATGCAATTTTACCAGGGTTGATAGACCCAGGCCACTTTGGAGCTTTTTTGGATCATCCATGGGCAGTTATTGGTTTTAATATCTATTCCTTTGCAGCTCTTTGTATGTGCTTTTTTGCGTTAATGAAAAAATTACAGGATAAACCTTACGTACGTTTGGGAATCTGTATAACTATAATCGTAGCAATTCTTGTAACTACAATTCTTGTAAAGCCTGAATCTTTTTCAGGTAATCAGTGGGTTGCAACTATTTTAGGTATATTTGTAAGACAAAATACTTACTCTTGGTTCCCACTAGTTCCTTGGGCTACATTTCCAATAATGGGCTATGGCGCTGGTATTTTATATCGTAAATGGAATAACAGAAAGAAATTTGCCTTAACTTCTTTGGTAATTGGCGTTGTTTTAGTAACTATTAGTCAGTTAGTAATTCAGTTAAACGATATTCGTAATGCAGCAATGAATCCTGGTTGGGTTGAGGGTATTGATTATTATGCTCTTACATTTTGGAACATAATCTGTGCAGTTGGAATTGTTTGCCTTGAGCTTTCATTAGCTTTTGGGATATTGACTCTTACAAAGGGTAAATTAAACAGTGTGTTATCATTTATGAGCTACAATGTTATGAATATTTTTGTAGCACATTGGTTGTTTGTAAGTCCTTTGTTTGTTGTATTAATAAAGGTTACTAGCATATGGAGCAATGCTTTAATTGCTCTATGTGTTCTTATAGTTACATGTTTGTTAGTAAAGTTTGTAGCGGGATTAAAGAAGTCTAAAGAATAGTTTTGACTTGAGATGATAGTTTGAGAGGTGTGACTTGAATAGTATTATTGAAGCAATGAAAAACAGAAGAAGTATCAGAAGTTTTAAGGCTGACATGCCTAATAAACAAGATATTGATGCTATTATTTCGGCAGGTTTATATGCGGCCAATGGCAGAGGTGAACAGGCAACTATGATTGTTGCTGTTACTAATAAAGAAATGAGAGATAAGCTTTCTAAAGCTAATTGTCAAATCGGCGGATGGGATGAGAGTTTTGATCCTTTTTATGGTGCTCCGGTTGTGCTTATAGTTCTAGGAAGAAAAGATTGGCCAACTCATGTGTATGATGGTAGCTTAGTCATGGGTAATATGATGTTAGCAGCTCACTCATTAGGGCTTGGTGGTATATGGATTCACAGAGCTAAAGAGGAGTTTGACAAACCTGAATGGATAGAAGTTCTTGATGATCTAGGAGTCCAAGGAGAATGGGAAGGTATCGGACACCTTGTAGTAGGTTATCCTGATGGTCCTATTCCTGAAGCAGCTGAAAGAAAAGATAACAGAATTTTTTGGATTGAATAACAAGCTGAGCAGTTTGATGATTTAACGATGATGTATTTTGAATACAAGGAAATTTAAAAGAATATGGATATAAAAAATAAGATATCTGAATTAAGTATCGAAGCGACAATTGAAAATCTTGAAAAGGTTGAAGAGTTTATTGATGAAAATCTAGACAAGTGTAATTTCTCTACAAAACGGATGAACCAAATTAAAATATCTGTTGAGGAGATATATGTAAACATTGCACACTACGCCTATAGTCCTAACACTGGTATGGCAAAGATTTCTGTGGATATCAATCAGGATGATAAGTATATGGAGATTGTATTTATAGATCAGGGAAAACCTTACAACCCACTAGAGAAAAAAGATCCGGATGTTAAACTTAAAGTGTCGGAACGTCAAATGGGAGGTCTTGGTATCTATATGACTAAGAAATTGATGGATGATATTTCTTATGAATACAGCCACGGAAAGAATATCCTTACACTTAAAAATAATTGGGATTAATTCTGTAGTAATTATTATAGTGTCAAGAAGTAAGTAGATTAAATTGTGAAGTTATTTCCCTTTGAGTTTATGGAGGTATTAGGTATGACCATAGAGGAAAGAGCAAAAAAAGGATATGAGTATAAAGCCACTGGTAGATATAATTGCACCAGATCTGTTCTTGCAGCTTTTGAAGATATGATAGATATAGACCCAGATAAGTTAACCATACTTTCAGCTGGATTTGCAGCAGGAATGGGTAATATGGAAGGAACTTGTGGTGCCTTAATTGGAGCTGTAATAGTAGCAGGCTTCTTAACAGAAGGCAAAGCAACTCCTAAATATTCAAAACAAATCGTAGAAAAATTCCAAGAACTCAGTGGCGCCACAATCTGTAAAGACTTAAAAGGTATAACCACAGGTAAGATGTTATGCAGTTGCCCAGATTGCGTTTCCAATGCAATCTGGGCAGTGGGAAGAGTGTTTGAAATATAGTATCTGGGAAGAGGATATAGAATATAACGGCAAATCGAGAGAATTATCTCGATTTGCTTTTTTTTTTTTAAGCTTCCAAGTGCCCATACTGAGCTGTACTGCATAATCGATTATCATCTAATATCCCTAATTTATTGGGTTTAACAAATAAACAATCCTTTAATCCTAGATAATATCTGGGGTATTGACTTTTTATTTACCCTAACATATAATTGGGAACGATTCTCAGATTCAAAGGGAGAGTTTTGTTATGAATTCCAGATCAAAATATAAGACAAAACAAAAGGATATACTTTTAGAATATCTTAAAAAGTTATCAGGAAGTCATGTCACGGCTTGTGATGTGTGTGATTATTTTAAAGAAATTGGAGCACCTATTGGAAAGTCCACCGTATATAGGCAGTTAGAAAGCCTTGTGGATGAGGGTGTTATTAATAAATACATAATTGAACCTAATAGTCCGGCATGTTTTGAATATGTAGGAAAAGAAAGTCATCATGAACATGAGTGTTGCTTTCATTGTAAATGTGAGAAATGTGGAAAACTAATACATATGCATTGTGAAGAACTTGAAGAGATTCAAAAACACTTATATGAAGAACATAAATTCAAGATGGACCCAATGAGAACAGTATTTTATGGAGTTTGTGAGGATTGTATATAAAAACAGGTTGCAAAAGGGATTAAACACTAGTTCTTAAAAAGAAATTAACGGAGGATTGCACTATGTTAGATGATATTTTTAAAAATAAAAAAATCATAGCAGGAATTGTTGGATTAACAATGCTAGTTATAGTGTTATTCTCTGATTTATATATAATTGTTGAGGCACATCATGATTGTACAGAACATGACTGTCCTGTGTGTTCATGTATTCAGCAATGCGAAAATACCCTTCATAAGATAAGTGATGGATTGTTTGTGAATGTGGCCATGAGCATCATTACAATTGTGCTTGGTTTAGAAGTGGTTATTTCAATAGTAGAGTTTGCGAAAGAAACCTTAGTTTCCAATAAAGTGAGGTTGGATAATTGAAAAATTAGATAAAAAAAAGACTAACAATTCAAATGAAAAATGGAGGAATAATTGTGAAACGTAAATATATGAGTATATTAGTGGCAGGAGCCATGGTGGCAAGCTGTCTTTCAGGATGTACAGGAGTAAGCGCAAAAAAAGATGATGGAAAGATAAAGATAGTAACAACAATATTTCCAGAGTATGATTGGGTAACAAATGTACTAGGAGATAAAGCAGATGATGTAGATGTTACAATGCTTTTAGACAATGGTGTAGATCTTCATAGTTATCAGTGTACAGCAGAGGATATCATGAAAATATCAGATTGCGATATGTTTATATATGTAGGTGGAGAATCAGATACATGGGTAGATGATGCCTTAAAAGAAGCAACTAATAAGGATATGGTAGTTATTAATCTCATGGATGTTCTTGAAGATTCTGTTAAAGAAGAGGAAATGGTAGAGGGAATGCAAGAAGGAGAGCATAACCACGACCATGAAGAAGGCGAAGAGCACGAGCACGAACATGAGGAAGCTGAAGAAGGCGAAGAGCACGAGCATGAAGAAGGCGAAGAAGAATATGATGAACATGTTTGGCTTTCAATCAGAAATGCAGTTGCAATTGTGGAAAGTATTGAAGAAGGTTTAGAAAAGATAGATTCAGAAAATGCAGATACTTACAAAGCTAACGCTGATGTTTATGTTGAGAAGTTAAATGAATTAGATGGAAAATATACAGAAACAGTAGAAAATGCTGAGAAGGATACAATTTTATTTGGAGATAGATTCCCATTTAGATATATGGTAGATGATTATGGATTAAACTATTATGCAGCGTTTAGTGGATGTTCAGCAGAGACAGAAGCAAGTTTTGAGACAATTACATTTTTAGCTGGAAAAGTTGATGAGTTAGGAATTAAGGCAGTATTTACAATTGAGAACTCAGATCAGACTATTGCTAAGACAATTGTTGAGAATACAGAGACAAAGGATCAGAAGATTCTTACATTAGATTCAATGCAGTCAACAACATTAAAGGATGTTGAAAATGGAGCGACATATCTTTCTATCATGGAAAGTAATTTGGAAGTATTAAAGGAAGCACTTAAGTAAGGAGATTAAATCATGGCGTTACTCACTATTCAAAATCTGGCCCTTGGGTATGAATCAAGGACTATAGTGGAAAATTTGAATTTCACAGTAAATAAAGGAGATTATCTTTGCATTGTTGGGGAAAATGGTTCAGGAAAAACAACTCTTATGAAAACATTGCTTCAACTTAAAAGTCCAATAAGCGGAGATATTATAGTGGGTGATGGCCTGAAGAAAAATGAGATAGGTTATTTGCCACAACAGACAATTGTTCAGAAAGATTTCCCGGCATCCGTAAAAGAAATAGTAATATCAGGATGTCAGGGACGTTGTGGCTTAAGACCGTTTTATAATAAGCAGGAAAAGCAGATAGCTAAAGAAAATATGGAGCGAATGGGCATAATTGATTTGGCAAATCGATGTTATAGAGATTTGTCAGGTGGCCAGCAACAGAGAGTTCTTTTAGCTAGAGCTTTATGTGCCACAAGAAAGATATTACTTCTTGATGAGCCGGTATCCGGTCTTGATCCTAAGGTTAATATGGAAATGTATAACCTGATAGAAGAATTGAATAAAGAAGGAATAACAATAATAATGATTTCCCATGATATGTCGGCGGCCCTTAGATATGCCAGCCACATACTTCACATTGGAGATAAAATCTTCTTTGGAACAAAAGAAGAATATGTAAATAGTAAAGCAGGAAAGAACTTTTTGATACAAGAAGGCGGTGAGATGTAATGATAGAGAAAATAATATTATACATGCAGTATCCATTTGTAAGATATGCAGTAATAGTAGGTGTACTAATAGCTCTATGTTCATCTCTTTTGGGAGTAACTTTAGTTTTAAAAAGATTCTCATTTATTGGAGATGGACTCTCTCATGTAGCCTTTGGAGCAATATCTATAGCAGCTGTATTTGATGTATCAAATGATATGGTGATTGTATTGCCAATAACAATATTAAGCGCAGTACTGCTTTTACGAACAGGACAAAATGCAAAGATAAAGGGAGATGCGGCAATAGCTATGATATCCGTAGGGGCGTTGGCCTTTGGATATTTGATAATGAATGTATTTTCTACATCAAGTAATTTATCAGGAGATGTGTGTAGTACATTATTTGGTTCAACATCCATACTTACATTGACACAAAAAGAGGTAAACTTGTGTATGGTATTGTCCATAGCAGTCGTAATAATATTTATCTTGTTTTATAACAAGATATTTGCAGTAACATTTGACGAGAATTTTGCAAAGGCAACGGGAACAAAGGCAGATGCATATAACTTGATAATAGCCATAATAATAGCTGTGATAATAGTTTTGGCTATGAATCTTGTGGGATCATTGCTTATATCTGCATTGGTAATATTTCCAGCGTTGTCATCAATGAGAATATTCAGAAGCTTTAAAATGGTAACTATATTCTCAGCTGTATTGTCAGTAGTATGCGCATTCCTTGGAATAATTATATCAATTCTAGCGGGAACTCCTGTAGGATCAACAATTGTAACAACAGATGTAGCAGCATTTGCAATATGCTGTTTAGTTGGAGCCGTAGTTGGAGGCGTTAGAGAATGATTAGATATATTCTTATAATTATAATGATGGCTATTGTGGTAAGTTTCACAGGATGTGGAAATGTTAGCGGCGCGAGTAATCGTATCCATGTAGATTCATCCGGGGTAAATGACGTAATGCAGCAGGAAATGGCGAAAGAAGATAAAAAATCCCAGACATCTACAGACACAAATAACGAGACAGAAGCAGAAAGCAATACATATTATACTAATAAAGAAGTGGATTTAAAAAATATTGATTTGGATCTTACAACTTATTCAAGTACAATGGTATATACAGAAGTATACAACATGATGTTACAACCTAAGGAATACAAGGGAAAGACCGTGAAAATAAAAGGCTTATTTGCAACGTATTATGAAGAATCTACAGGTGTTAATTACTTTGCCTGTATAGTACAGGATGCAACGGCTTGTTGTTCTCAGGGAATAGAATTCTCTTTGGCAGGTGATTATACTTATCCGGATGACTACCCTAAGGAAGGGGAAGAGATTACAGTTGTAGGCGTTTTTGATACATATAAAGAAGTTAATTCAGAATATATTGTACTTAAAAACGCAATGATTATATAATATAGGCAAAGTAAAATGCTGTAGATGTGATGATTTGAAAGGATATTTATGAATAAAAATACATCAGCATCAAGAATTCCAGTAATCTTAATTACAGGTTATTTGGGATCAGGTAAAACCACATTAATGCAGCATATATTAGAACAGGAAAATAAAAAAGTAGCCCTTATTGTAAATGATATGGGCAGCATAAATATAGACGCATCTCTTATAAACAAGACTGGCAATCAGGTTGTGCAGGTAGAGATGGTGGAGCTTCAAAATGGATGCATTTGTTGTACACTAAGAGATGAATTTATGGCAGAGATTGAGAGACTTGCAAAGGATGACACTATAGAGGCAATCTTTGTGGAAGCTTCAGGAATAAGCGAACCATCTGCAATTGCAGGAGCATTTATGGCATATGCAGAGAATAAAGAAAATACGAAAGTATTTTTGAAAACAGTGGTATCCGTTGTAGATGCGGATAGAATATATAGAGAATTTTTAAATGATTTACAGGAAGATGAATCAGAGGATAATCAGGCCCAGCAGGGAGATATTATCAATCTGATAATTGACCAAATAGAATTTTGCAACCTGCTTCTTCTTAACAAAACAGATTTATTAACATACGAGCAGTTAAATGAAGTAGAGGAATCCTTGAGAAATCTTCAGCAGGAGGCGGAGATAATCTCGTGCATAAAAGGAGCGGTTGATTTGGATACTATCCTTGACAGGGAAGATTTTGATTACGATAAAGTATTATCTTCAAGCACTATACAGAGAGCACTTATGGAGTGTGAACCAGAAGACGACAAAGCATGTGGGGATGAATATGGAATATCTTCCTTTGTATTTGAGGAGAGAAAGCCATTTAACAGAAGAGCCTTTAATGAATTTTTGGAAAACTATCCGGTTTCTTTAATCAGAACTAAAGGATATATATGGTTTTCAGATGATGATAGACATGTCCAGTTATTTGAACAGGCAGGAAGAAATGCATCAGTAACAGAATTGTCAGAGTGGATGGCAAGCTGGAATGAAAAGGAATTAGAAATGATTAAAGAACAATTTTCAGATGCATTAGAAGGCTGGGATGAAGTGTATGGAGATAGAATAAACCAGTTGGTATTTATTGGGAAAAACTATGAGAAACAAGATATAGAAAGAATGGTATATGACTGCATAGAAACAGCGTAAATTGGAGACATAAGGGAGGATTTTTATGTGTACTAAGGACAAAGTGTTTTCGGAAGAATATATGTATAACAAAATATATAATATTGCAATTCAGGAGAACTATCCCAATACTTATAAGGCATTGTCTTATGCCAGGGAAAAACACAGTGGTACATATAGAAAACCTAGTATATATCAAAAAGAACCAGACATGGTAGAGTATATTACACATCCATTGACCATGGCTTGCCATGCGTACGCCTTGGGAATAAGGGATGATATTACATTTGCCACAATCCTTTTGCACGATGTGTGTGAGGATTGTGGCGTTAATGTTAATGAGCTTCCATTTGATAGTGAAGTTCAAGAAGCGGTGGCATTGTTAACCAAGCATCCGGATAAAGGTCAGACAACCAAAGAATACTATGAGGGAATTAGAAAAAACAAAACTGCATCCTTTGTAAAGGTGTTGGATAGATGTAATAATGTATCCACCATGGCACAGTCATTTACAAAGGAGAAACTTGAAGAATATATAGGAGAAACAGAAAAATATGTATATCCGTTAATGGATTATGTACAAGAGAATTATTCTGAATATGAGGAAATGGTGTATAATATAAAATATCAGATGATAAGTATTATAGATACCATAAAAGTATTTGTTTTTAAATAGTAAGATGATAGCTATAATATTTGGTTTATATGGGGTGAATTTTAATGAAGAAAGCATTAACTTGGTATATATTAAGTGTTTTAGTGCTTCTTGGTCTTACGGCATGTAATCCGATAAATGATGTAAAAGCGGACATAGCGAATGAAAGGCATGCAAAGAAATTATCGAAAAAAATTGTTGAATATATTAATGATGATGATGTCAATGGAATGAAAAAACTATTTAGTGAATATTATCAAAGCAATTTTGAACTTGAAGAAGAAATAAAGTATTTTTTTGACAGTATCGACGGAAAAATTCTTTCTTATGAGTTTAAATATTATGGAGAAGATGGTTCTGTCAGAGATGGAAAATGGACAAAACAATCGTCGATAATCAGATTAGAAAATATAAAAACTGATTTAGGAAAAGAGTATAATATTTCAATTAGTGAATATCTAAAATATGAAGACGATAAATCAAAGGAAGGAATTTATGATTTGGAAGTAAGAAATGCAGATAGAAAAAGGATTGCATCAATTTATCATGATTAAACAGTCTATAGTATATAATTAACTTATCATATAAAATATTGCTCGTTTGTTAATTATTGATGTGTGGTGTTTTAAGCCCAAAAAGGACAATGACAGATAAACAAAAATAATCATTAAATTTATTATTACGAGAGTTTGCAGAATGTTATATGATAGGTATGAATAATTTATATTATAATTGTACATATGAACCTAATTATTCTATCTCAAGAGAAATTACGCAAGAGGAAATGGATAATTTAGTTGACTTTTAAATAAGAGCAATAGTTTTGATATTAAATGGTAGGGAATTGCAAAGTAATATACAGTATTACGGACGTTAAAAATAAGGATTTTTTAACGTCCGTATATTTTTTTGTGATTTGTATTTTATATTATTGAAGATGACCGGAATGATACCTTTGAAAAGCTGAGGGGCAACAACAAGGAACAGATACTGCTCATGGATTAATGCACATCAATCTGTACGATAATCAGACAGGTGTTATACTTCAACCAATATAATCTGAGATATCTTGATATAGTCGATATTCACTTGCCAAAAATGCCCTATATGACATAGTTTTCAAAGAATAAATCTCTAAAATTGATAATCAATGCCACGAATAATCAGAAAAGGAGTGTTTGAAAGTTATATTAACAAATGTGGTAAATATCAAAAAAGGAGAAAAAGAATGCGAAAAATATCAGTCAAAGTTAAAAAGAGTCTGGCTTTTATCATGGCAGCATCATTGTTTGTACAATCTGCAGGTTTTACAAAGAGTGCCTATGCTGATGAAGTGCCACAGGACTATAGTGGTCTGATATGGACAGACCAGTCCACTGATGAGATATTAAATATGGTCGATAAGGGGCTTGAGCTTGAGACTTTCTTTGAAGGTGATTTGACAAAGGGAACAACAAAAGAAGAACTTCTTGAGTGGAAAAGTCAGGGGAAGGACATTAAGGAAGTAGTCCATGAAAGAGAAAGGGAAAGAAGCAACACTATTACATATAATAATGAATCATACACGTATGATACAGGAGAAATGGATGAGGCTGGTAGTCATATTGCGGAATACAGGGCACCGAGATACCTATCGGCACCGACACCTGCATCAGATGGAAAATATTATCTTACAGACTGCTATCTGCCCGGAGATAAAGGTAATGTAAATTTATCAGGAACACAATATGCAGATGCATTATTTAATACAAAGACAGGCGGAAGAGGCACATCAACCCCATGGTACATAACATTGGGCGGTGATGAGGCTATGTGTGTATCATATGAGGGAAATGCCTCTGCTGTAAGCAGAGACCATTTTACAAAAAAAGAGTACATTAAAAACACCTATGAGGTAGTTTCATTAAGCTATAAAAGATTTGACGGTTCTTATGCATTCCAGATGTTTAATTGCATTTGCAAGCAGCACGGTTATTAGTTGGGTTATTCCTGACAGGATAAGATTTACATGAAGAGTATCTTCATTTTGCGTTTTCCTTCCGGCTAATCCGTATACCGTTTTGAAATGATTTATGGAACGTTCTACGGTTGTCCTGATTTTGTAGGTGTCTTCCCATTCCCGAGTGACGCGTAATGTACCGGGATATGCTCGCAGGTTTTGCTCCGGATATATATGAACCATTCTTCCTGAAGGAGAATTAGTGCAAGGATTATCGCATTTGCATACACGATGTTGTTTGCTGTCAATGCCCTTTTCCCGTTTGGTTTTGGGACATTGAAACTTATAACGCACCAATCCATTTTTGCGTCTGGATTTTCCATCAGATTTCATAGACAATGTTGGATCCTTTGGACAGCAGGGGATTCCGTCAGCATTTATTGTGTAATCTGGATGTGTGAGACCTGATCGGGCATTGAGAGGAATGTATGCTTTTTGGAAATGTACATCATTCCCGAAAGTATCGCCGGTTAACAGTTGTTTGTATATATCCATTGTATCAAAAGCGGAGTCCCCCAAGAAGGTCTTAGGATTCAGTAAAGGGTGCGCTTTAAACATATCTTTAAGGGTAGGTATGAGCAATCTTGAATCGTGAACTGCTTTGTCTTCATCAGGAGAATTAGATTTCTTTTCAATAACTATTTCAGGATGCTTTTCGAAGTAATCCTTGTTGTAGAAATCTATATGGCGAACAATGCCTAATCCGTTGGTAACAACACCAAATTTGAAGGCGTAACAGAAATGACCATCAATATACAACTGTTTTATTTCCGGATTTGCAGATGCATGAAAGGGCATAGATGAATAGGCAACTTTATATGGATCAAAAGAAGGACTGTAATTCATAGCCTTTGCATAAGCTTTTAATTGCCTGATTTTAGTATTAGTGTATTTGGGGTTATTTTCAGTTACAAATGCTTCTATGCCAGAAGAATCAAATATAGTCATTGAAGCAAGGGTGGAATTGATTTCCTGACAAATAGGTTCAGTCAGATCTACGAGGTTTTCAAATACATCAAGCAGGTCTTGTTTAAAATCCTGCTTGAAGCGAGTGATTTTTGATGCATCAGGGACTTTATCGAAACCAGAGAATTCACGCAGTTCTCTTGAGTATCTAAAAAAAGAATTAAAAGACTGTCTGTATCAATGGAAAAAATGCGTTGGATTATTAAAGCCCAGAGCATTGAATAAAGTGAGTATTTACGGGGACGACCTGTAGATGCATAGAAATGATTATTGAAAGTAAAAGGAACAATTTTGTCAAGATTAATGTGGTTTGCAAGAAGAGTTAAGAAAGCGGGCTTATCATTTTCAAAAACTTCCTGACAATCATCATAAATATCTGTTAAAGTTAGTTGTTTGTGTGGTATAATACTCATGTGGCAACTCCTTTCAAGGTTGAATATTTGGTTGATTGGTCTCTTCTAAGTATACCATATTTTGTGAGGGGTTGCTTCTTTTTATGTTAAAAAAATGCCGTATTTATGCGGTTTGTGGCGTTTTGCAAACGCCTATTAAATAGTAAATATGGGAGGGTTTTGGTCAACTACCCATCACCTAAAGGTAATGGGCTTGTAACTGCCCAGTCGTAGTAACGGCTTATGCCTCCGACCTTTGACACCAATAGGTATTACCTAAAGTGGCGTTACATTATAGGGTGGTTGACAACACCCTTTACGAC